>BNJT01002521.1_pt1 | contig 46108 bp, 64 predicted proteins | sample 8540491 | NCBI WGS metagenome assembly BNJT01 (sample SAMD00202455, study PRJDB9452) | human saliva metagenome | host: Homo sapiens | reverse complement strand
TGCGTCTGGTCACCGGATGCGGCGACCATTCGGCAATTATTTTGGACGAAGTGCTGGAAACATCCTGGACAAACGCACCAAAAGGGTCCAAGAGCTGAGCGGAAATGATTTTGACATGAGGACGTCATGGTCAGAAAAGGCTCAGCGAGCGGATTTTGGAGCATTTGGCAGTTCGCCAGCATGCCAAAGAGGTAGCCTGATTTTTATGTATGGTTGGCCCGGCCAGGAACGGGTCAGACGTCTGTGGTTTGCTCGATTTTGCCAAAGCTGATGAACCGCACGTATGTTCTCGTATTTCTTTTAGGCGGGTGCGAGATGAGCGGAAAGTCTAGGGCATCGCAGAGACCCATATCGCACGATGCGGGCGCGCATTATAGCGGCGACGTGAAACAGGCGGGAACGGTCAGTCCGGCTGATTCTCTCGAGATGAGATTGATAGTGACCGGCTCCGACTTTCGGAGCAATCCCACCGCAGTCTGCTGGTTGAAGTTTTAGACGGAGAGCGCATAGTAGGCTTTCAGCGACCTGCTCATTTTGAAGTGCCAGAGTGGATTTGCAGTCTCTTTATCGCTACACGCCAATACCTGGTCGACCACTCGCGAACCGCTGATGGATCGTCCTGGAAATTATTGAAGCCAGTTCTTATTCGCGATGAGCTGACATTGCGAAGCAGTAGCCCGCCGAAAAGCAAACGAAAAGAGCGACTTAACTGGAGAGCTGACCGTCAGCGATAATGCCTGCGAGATGATTTCGGTTATACCAGAGAAGCGGGTGCGCGGAGTAGCCGCGCAAAGCTCGGCGAGTGAGTGTCATGCGTGGTCAAAAGAAAGTCTGCTGGGCGGCAAGACGAAAAGCGAATATCAAGGACATAACTTAGAGCATTATCTGGAAATTCCCAGCTATCATTATGATAAAATGGCGGAGAGCCTGCGACGCTGTGCGTCTCGTGGACTCGACATGGACGGAGACGCGCATACGCTTTCGATTGAAGTCGTGGTCGCTGGCGGTGAGGGCGGCTCAGCTGACCGGCCGGCAGGCCATGTGATGAAGAGCGGCAAGCACTGCGATGGACTGGCTTGCGAGCAATGCGACAGCTGCATCACGCCTGCCGGACGTATAAGACGAAAGGATTTTCATACAGATCCGGCAAGAAAGCCGTGCCTGAGGACGGTCCGTCTGCCGGTATCACCATCGCGGCAACGCACTGCTCGGCACGTAACCGGCGGCAGGGCGGCTCGCACCGATAATGCGAAGGACCGGCGGATCGTACGCAGCTGCGTGGCAGGGTGCTGGCACTCGGCGGCTGAAAAGAAAGATTTTCGGCGGCAAAGCGAGGCCGGTATCCAGGAAATCGGTCAGTACCGGCAGCCAATCGACAATGTCAGAGCTGGATGAAAGCGAGATTGCAGCAAGCAACCATTCACTATGTCGACTCCGCTGAGGAAGCGGCGTTTGCCATAGCGGTTTTGCCGCCGGAGACAGGACGGAAGCAAAGCACCGGGAAGCCGATCTGGCTGTCAAGAAGAGCAGCAGAATAAAAGCACTTGCGGTGCGGCTGTTCTGCTGTTTTCAGGTGTCTCTTTCCTTCCATAAGGGAAAGAAAAGCGGAGCGATAGGAAAAAGAATCCTGCAGCATAGCGATTCTTTGTCAGCAGTGTTGGCGCAACGACGCCGCCATCGCCGCACCAAAAGGGACACATCAAAAGAGCAGATAACGACGCGACGTTACTTTCCATGTCTGCTTTTCTGCTTTTACCGTTTTCACAATTCCGCACGATATGCACCGGTGTATCCTGCCAGATATCAATGCAAAGCACGGGGGCAAAAGCGGCCGCCTCTTCGGTGTGCACTACGCAGTCAGAGCGGGAGATGGTGCTGTGACCTGCCGGTCCGCTGTGCCGATGATTGATAATTTGCCGGCTGCGGTCATGCAGGCAATCACGATTCTGCCGCCGTCCGCTGAGCTTGATGCGGAGCCAGTAGCGGCTACTCATCCGGCTCTAACGAGATGCGGGTAAGCGTGGCAAACACAATCGCCCAGCTCAAAAGCCAGCGGCGAGAAAATCGAAAATATCGCCGCGGTGAAAAGAAAGAACAGGCTTATCTGCCGCTTTTGCCGAGCAAGGGCAATCATTTTCGGATACGTAACAATCGCTTGATAATCCGCCGGTTCATAAGAAGAGCCTGTAGCGCAAAACGCCCGTTCCGCAAACATGCCGATATCATCAGTACCCGCTTGTCCATTTTTAAGCCGGTCGGGCGTAAAATAGCGCAATTCGGTCCTCGCTCATTGTGGACATGGATTTATCCCAGTCCGCTCTTTGCCGCATCCTGCACTAAAAGTAGACATAGTGTTCCTTTCTCTTTGAGCTCACGCCAGAAAAGTCGGCATACGTGAAAGAGCACTGGTAAAAGCGGCACAGTGCGGATAAAGAAAGCAATGCACCCGGGCAGACGCTTTATGGCGTTAGAGCTGGTGATGAGCAAAGCGGAGCTTTTCCCAATCGCCGATCGGCATATCGTGTTATACTGGAAAAAGCGGCACAGTGCGGATGGGCGAAGCACCTGTAGACGCTGAAAGTAGTGCTGGTGATGATAAAAGCGGAGCTTTCCACTGCCGAAAAATCGGTCACATCGTGTGACCGGCAAAAGCGGTGCAGCAGTGCGGATAAGCAAGCACCCGTAGACGCTGAAGGGCATCGTGATGATAAAGCGGAGCTTTCCCACGCCGATCGGCGTGGTCGTGATATACCGACAAAAGCGGCACAATGCGGATAAACAAGCGCTGTAGACGCTGAAAGTAGTACTGGTGACGCAAGCGGAGCTTTCAATGCCGAAAAATCGGCATATCGTGTTATACCGCAAAAAGCGGTGCGGTGCGGATAAGCAAGCACCTGTAGACGCTTTTTGAAGCAGTGGCTTAGTGATTATAAACCCGAGCTTTATTCAGCAGGAGCAGCAGCGCCGGAATAAAAGATTAGCTGCAATAAATACCGGGTAAGCCCTTGGTAGAACGCGAAACCGATGACGCAGGGAATCGGCGGCCGCATTCCGGCAGCGGTCACCGACAGGATGCAAAACCATGCAAACCGGCAGCACCCCTGCCGCCAAACGTCGCAACCCAGCAGGCGCGTAAACCTGCGAGCGGGGGCGGTTAGCGGTAAGATAGCGCCGACGCATCAGCGATAATGCTACCCACGGCGGTGAGTAGCGTCAGTTCTACCACCGCAATAGGCGTCACGGGAAAAAGCGGCGTGACACGGTCAGAACGGGCTCAGCGGCGGCATCGCACGTCGACCATGCGGCAGCCGGTAGCGACAAGAAAAAGCCCGCCAGCCGCGCGGAATATGCATCGCAGGAAAACCGGGTCCGCCCATCTGGAAGAAATGAAAGCCCATTTGGCAATTACAATGCCTCGAAACCCAATAGCAGCTTTGGTTAATCTCGACAGGTTTGAAGGTCGATTTTCACTGAGTTCTCCTCTTTGTAAGACGCATGGTTCCCGTTTCCGCTAATCGAGGCGTATTTTCTCACTCTTTGGAGTTGCCATTAAAACCCGGAACTCGAAAACAGTGAAAAGCAAGGCTTTCGACTACTCGCCGAAAAAGCTGTTTGATTTAAGATTTATTCCACTTCAGTGAAGCCTTGACAATTGCGCTGCACGTGTCAGTATGCGAGTGCAAATCTCTAGTGCATCAACGTAATACATTGTAGCACATTTTAGCAATTGAACAAGAGGGAAACTTCACTAATTCCTTGCAATTTCCGCCTTTTTCCGCTACAATCAGCACCATTACAGCTCTGTTTATCAGCCATTCCCAGCAAGAAGTAGGAATAAGCTACTCACGAAAATGGAGAGGCCCATAGATTTTCAAAAGGAAACATCGATTTTTGAAGGAGCCAATTATGAAACGCCGGGTACGCTAACCCTCAAAAGTATCTCATGCCTGTTGCTGCGCCGCTGGTCGCGATCGGAATATATAGCGGCTACCATCACGCTGGCAGAAAATACCGTCGGTGCAGCTGGGACGCAGCTATCCGCCGCTATCCGAAAGAACTCGACACTATGCGAGCTCGCAGGGGGCACTTGCGGGATTATTCGCGTGATGCGGGAGAACTTCCATGAGTTCAGCAGCCTGCCATAACCGCTTCTGCTGCCGAATAAGCAAAACCATGTTGCTTTCGGCAGATTTTGTTCCGGATAGCTCAACGACACAAAGATTCCTTTTGCCGGTAGTGCGGCAATCTACACAGCGCCATTGCCCGTAGCGGCGACGGCAGTCGTAGCACTGGTAGCGGCAGCGAGGAAAGAGAGTTCTTCAAACGTGCGTAATCAGCGTGTCGCTCGATCGCTATCGGGAAGAAAGTGATACGCCCTGTCGAACAACACAGCGGGCAAAAGACATGCCGACCGACGACAGTTCGGTTGCCGGCTACAGCGAGCACTTCATGGCGGCTTATGTATCGATATTAGCCAGCCCGTGCGCACGCGGCCACAGGAGCGGCTTGCTCAAAGCTGCACCAGCGAAGGCGGCGGCCGGCTGGCGAATGCTCATCGTTGTGACTGTGATTCGCCATCCTCGAGACGGGCGAAGCAGATTATCAGCAGCGGCGCCTGTGTTTACCGTGGCACATTCGCTGTCGGGCATGCGCTGGCGGCCTATTTGGCGGCTATGAAACACGATTTATGCTACGATAGAGTTTCACCGACGGTACAAAAGCGGAAGTGGGAATCGGATATGCCGCGGCGCACCTGCCGATTGGCGGTGTTACAGGTTCACCCAGCAGCAGAAACACTGGAGCGATTAGTGGTGAACGGCGGGCTTTTACCGATGCCCAAAACCGCCGCAGCCGGAGAGAAAGTGATTTAGCCGGCAGGAGTTTTTGACGGTGGCACTGCGGTGGCGTGGCGGATAATGCCGACAGTCGAGGCCGAAAACCACAGCTAATCCGGCAAGCAATCAAACTGCTACTGAAGTTTTAGACTGTTGCAGAATCCGCCGCAACCGGCGTCCCAAAACTCCGGTACAGCAGAACCGGTGCAAACCCGCCAGTCAGGCGGCGATTGACAGCGGGCTTAGCGACAAAAGAGAGTCCGGAGCGGAAGAAACGAAAGCGCAACGCCGGAGCATCGCGTTGTTCGCTGTGCTCAGCTATTAGAAGGCTGCCGGATATGGTATTTCGCCGCTGGCGAGGTGATGCCGATTACGATCGAGCCGCTGCGCCGAGAAGAAGCGGCAATGATTTTGGCGGCACTGGCACAAGCCATGGGGCGAGAATGATGGAATCTGACGGGCAATTACAGGATTATGTAACGGACGCCTGTGCATCCGAAACAGTCCTATCGGTGGCGATCGAGCAAATGCTGGCAGCCGGTGTGATTTCCAATGCGGGTTTCAGCGCGTTTAGTGCGCGACTCCCGTTACCAGAGCGGAGCGTGCTGCTGTGCGCCTGTTTCAGCGGCAAGAACGGCAGCCGAACACCAAAAATCGAAGGCGAGAGCAGTAAAGCGAATTCTGCCGATGATTATCAAAAGCAAGGCGGTATCTGACTAATAATGAGAGCAAAAACCTTTGGTGCATGAAAATATGCGCTTAGCACCGACCGCTCACGAAGATGATGACGGTGTATAGTGAAACTACCCGGATTCAGTTGGAAGCGAAAAGGTTAGCATTGCCGCGCTGTTTACCGCAGCCGAATGCAGCGCTTTGGGGCGAGCTTGCGCAGTTTTTCCCCGCAGAGAAGGTCAGCTATGAGAGTTTGGCATATGCGGCGCTTTTGGCATCAGGAGCAGAGGCGGCGGGAACGCTGGCAATCCGGACGGAGGCAGGAAGAACGATTCGTGACGATGTATGAACCGGCAGGCAGCCAGGTGGGGGAATGAAAGACGCATTTAAAGACGGTGGAGGGCAGACGCCGAAGGGCGTACACGACAGCGCAGGATATGGTTATCTGGAAAAAGCCCTGCAAGATCGCTTTTTATCAGGTCTTTACTACGGCGACCTTTATCACCGCCGGAACCAGACAGCACCCACGTGGGCTTCGGCTAATAAGTACAGGTGCTGGGGGAGTATTTTTGCCGGTAGAAAACAGGATTTCATGTTATTGGCGGTAAATCCGGCACGACCAGTCAACCGGTTTATGCTGGGCGACACTGGCGACAAAAACGGAACGCCGTATATCGCGCCGAAACCTTGGGCGCACCGCTGATAATATCTATAAGCCGACGATGGCGCAAAAAGCCGATGCTTTGAAAATCTACGACAGAATAATGCTGCTGCAAAAGCGAATGAGCCGGCAGGAGAAAGGCAATGGCCAAAGATAGCAGGAAAAATCGGCGGCAAAAGCGGGTAACGACAAGGGCATCTGCAACTCGAGAAAAGAGACGCCGAAATCAAAGCGGCAACCACTTACAGACCCGGCGGTTATGTGTGGTGAAAAATGGCAATAGGTAATGCCTATGCTGCCCGCCAGCGAACGAGCGGCAGAGAAATAGCGACGAGGCGGGAATAAGAGTGGTGGAGGCGTAGAGGAATGACAAAGGCTTATCTGCAACTTCGAAAGAGACGCTGAAATCAGAAAGACGGCAACCACTTACAGCAAAGCCGGCGGTTGTGTGTAGTGAAAAATGGCAATAGAGTAATGCCTATGCACTGCTCCGCCAAAAAGCGAGACAGCCGACAGGAAAATAGCGCCATAGCGGAAAAAGCAGCCGAAAAGAAATTCGTTAAAAATAATTACGTACAGTAAATGATATGAAATTATCATTTGGATTTGGTGAGAAATGACCTTTCGACTTTTCATCAATTTTGATATAATGATTCATAAATGATGTTGATTTTCATTATCAGTGAGTATGCTAAATGCACGAAAAAGTGCCAGATAGCCTCGTAAATAACCTTACCTTATTAACCTTGAAGATGACTCATAATCTTCCCCCTCTAACTCAAGGGTGAAAACAAGCGCTAACCTACCGCTTGTTTTCGTTTCCCGCAAGCAGAGAACAGCTACGGGCGAGAGGCTTGCTCTCCCAAGGCGTAACATTTCCCTGTCTGGGCAACGTCACACCGATAATTCGACGCCGAATTATCGGTGCTGAAATGGGGATTTTGCAGCGTTGTCAGCTACGGCGGGGAAGGGCTTGCTCTCCCAAGCCGAGAGCTTATCTCCTTCTCTTTGGGCAACGCCGAGATACGATATATAAGCTTCGGTTTTTCCGGAAAGCATATGCAATGTGCGAACAGAAACTGGCGCTTTTCTCTCCTATCCTCTTTTTTGAAAAACAATGGCGTGTATGAAAACCAACACCAAAAACGATACAAATAAACTTAGAAAACCGGCAATATATGCTACTTGGCAAGATATCCAATCAATGATACGCTAAAACCGAAAAAGGAATAGAAAATGGAGAAATCGCTCTTTCCAGCTTTGAGGTACCAAAGGAAAACCGGAGGCTTTTTGAGGTAAAAACTATGAATTAAGTATACAGATTGGATTGGAATTTTGCCGGGAACGATAGTTGTCCACTTGCTCTTATCTAAACGGAGAGCTTTTTAATGTTAATAGATTTCATTTTGCGTTGATACTTGCAGTTGTTTCGGAAGTTTTTCTTTGAGCACTATCCTGACGGCATTTCTCATTTCAAAAACAAATCGCAGAATAAGGACAAAAGGATTCTATGATAGAGATATTAATAGTCGCGCCATAGTAATTGGCTGGATTGGGCTAAAATCTAACATCGAAAGACAGGTTTCAATCGGAGGGGAGAAACGAGAGGATCGAGCCTATTCGCAAGTAAAGTTTTTCCGGGAATGAAGTATTCATACAGGTCAGCCGTAGCGATAAAGGTGTGGTCAATATCCGGCGCTAAAGCCGAAACCAGCAACGTTGACATTCCCTCACTTAGCGATAGAAATAAGGAAAAAGGGAAGGCTCATCAAACGGGAGGAAAAAGCATGCGGAGATATTGACGGTTCATCAAAAGGGCAAATCATCAAATCAAATCATCAGCTTAAAAATCTTCAAAAATTACGAGCAGCGGCGGCATTTCTCGGATTGAGTTGGGGAAAAATTGCACCTGTCAGCGGCATCGGTTACCAGAGGGTCGAAGAGCTGGTACGGGCGGGACTAATCTATGAAGAAAAGAAAGAAATTACCTTTGTGGGGCGCCGGCCGGTGCTGCTCAATATCCGGAAAAACAGCTGCTACAGTATGGGAGTCCATATCAGCCGGCGGAGCATTAGTCTTTGTATTCAAAACCTGTTAGAGGAAGTGGTCTACGAATCCAAGGACAGCATTGTGGATGTCGAATGTGCGGCGGATTTCATTGCGAATACTGCATGAGCAGATAAGCCATGCATTAGAAAAAAGCGGTATTTCCAAGGAAAAAATTGTCAGCATCGGGCTGGCGGTCAGAGGAATCGTCAATCAAGAGCGGGGAACGGTCATTTATTCGGCACAAACGCAGGAGATAATTCCGATTGTGGAGTCGGTTAAGACTCTCTTTGACTGAGCAATATTTTGGAAAATAACATTGATGTGGATTTGAAATCGGCATATTCTCAGGAATTTCCGCATACCGACGAGCTGGTTTGTGTCTTTGCCGATGGAGGGTATCAGCGGTGGCATGATTAGCGGACGGCAAGATGATTCAGGGACGCAATAATAGGCGCTCAGTTTGCCCATTTGCCGGTGGAAAAAGAGGGCGGCTATGTAGGCTGCGCAGGCAAAGGGGCATTTGCGAGCCATGTCAAAGTCAGCCATTGAAGAGGACTATCAAGCCCAAAGCTTGGGGAAACCGGCGTGAGTCTGATTTCCGTTTGCGACCGAGCAGACAAAGGAGAAGAAACTGCCAAAAGAGTGCTGCAAGCAGCGTTAGAAAGTTAACGGCGGCAATGGCGCAGGTGATTATCCTGTTTAATCCGGGCGTAGTCGTGCTGTGCGGGGATATTTTTGAGCATTATCCGGATGGCGTAGACTTTTTGCGGGATACGGTAGCGGTACAGATTCCGATTCCGGCACTGCTAGCTTTGACTGGCGGGTGCGGATTCAGAGAGATTCGGCCCGAGCGTAATGTCGCCAAGCTGCGCACTGGAATATTTGCTGGAGCAATAGGAGAATAGAACAATAAAGAAAGTCGGGCGGACGGGTGTTTGCCCAAATACCTATCGCCGGACTTTTTAACATAGAGAAAAGGTGGTTTGTCTACTAGTTTGTCGATATTGCCGCAGAAACCGTTCACACGCAGAAAAGCACCTCGCGGCGGAATCGGACGGACTGCTGTCAGCCGCACTTTCGTTTCGCGGATCGAACTCATGAATACTGCCTTGACGGATGAAAACATACATTGCCAAATCGGAGCAGTTTTCAAATCCTCATCAATCGCCTGCCACCGAGCACACATAGCCGCAAGGGGCGCTCGATTATAACGTTCGCCATTTGGCGGAAGTAATCGTAGACGCATTCAGCCTTTGGTGCGCTTTCCCGAACAGCATCGGTCAAAGCCTCTTTATTCGCATAATCAAACAAAAAGGCAAAAACTCATCGCCGGATACTCGAGCAACAAAGCTTTTCTCCGGATTCAGCCCTGCAAAATATTGCCGGCTTGGTTCAGGTAGCGGTCGCCGATGTCGTGGCCGTAGGTATCGTTTAAGGTCTTTAAGAGTCTGAAGTCCCACATTGCCATACAGACCGGTGCATCAGGGTGCTGGGATAAGTATCTCCGTTACCTTTTTGGGTAAAGGAAAAACGGTTTAAGGCGAGGTGGGTACGTCCTAATCCCGCTCTTTTTATTTTCTCCTGACTCTAAGACATAATTCAGTGTAATCCAGCATGACAATCGTTTGCTCATGCTCTAATTCCGAATACAGACGCAAATATATTTCTGTGTGCGTCGAGTCCAGGTAAATATCGGTTTTGAATGGTGCTTTGATTAAACCGGCTTGAGATCGGACGAATACAGAGTAAAGTTCTGATAAATCCTTTCTTGAGCGGGCAAGGACTCATTGGTAAAGGTCATAACCACATTATCAAAGTCATCTCCAGCAAAGCCTGAAACGATGCCAAAGCCATGCGTAACGTGATGAGCAGTCATCGCTATAAAAGTAACCAGAGTTGATATCACTTGCCATTAAGATATCGGTAATCGTTTGATGAAAATTGGAAATATTTTGGTTTTTTGAAATAATGGTATTCGTTAACCAGTCAATCTCGCTGATTTTTGTCTGGGGCAGGGACAAGATATTTCCGGAAACTCCTTTTTGCCGATTGCCGAGTTTAGCGCCGAAATAGACCGCACTACTTAGGTTTAGTGATAAAGAGCAATCATAACGCCAAAACAAAAAGAAATAATATAATTAAAACAAAAGGTTTTAATCAATAAAATCCCTCTTTTAAGACCACCCTTTGCGGCGATAGGACCACTGTACAAAGGAAGATTCAAAAAGGAATGGATTGTGGAGAGATGGGTTAGAAAGATGCGTCGAACAAAAATACTTCTGTCCGTCAATCATTAGACTGGACAAAGATCATGTCAGAGGCAGTTCATCAAAAGCTGCGACTTTCAATGGAAATATCGCAACGGTATCGGCATTGACAGCATTCATTTGAAAAGGCTTTGTCGGCAATAATCTCGTAGGATGAGGTCAGATGGTGGTAACGCATTAGGATTGCCTGATGCGAAATTATCCGGAAAAGAGTATCGCTACAGTAAGGCATCAAAGCTTGACAGAAAACTTCCGTTGCCAAAAAGCCGTAGTGGGTATTCTGATAATTTAAAGAGATGGCAAATAGGGGTGCGGATTTGAGCCGTACCAGGCTCAGAATCGGACTCAGTTCCCTCGTTCATACATCGTCAAAGACGTGGGAGATTGATTTTCTTCTGCTAAATGGTTCAAAAACTCACGCAGGCAGGATTGTCGGCAGGTGAGTATCATATTCGGAAAAAGATTGGCAAAAGTATCTTGCGTAAAATCAAAGGCTGTCACGCCGTACCAAAGGTCCCAGTCGTTTGGAATCGGGTGAAATGAAAGACCTTGGAGCGCTCCGAATCATAGCTCAAATCAGTGCCATCCGCATGGGAGATGAGGGCTAGGACGATATCGGTTAAAAAGATTGGGGTTGCACTAAAAATCGGAGCCTTGTCCCCTGCGGCGTATTCGCTGCCCAAATCGTGGTTGGCTTAGAAAATGTCGACAAATCCGAAAAATGAAACCACATTTCGAGTCAGAGAATCAGCATTAATCGAGGCGTTGTTAAAAGTTCTTTTTGGCTTGCGAGAGGACGTCTCAAAACTAAGCCCAGCTGAAAAATGAACTGCCAAAAAGAATGACTTGAAAGAAAATCACTCGCTAATAGGAATCGAGTCCGATGGAGGCGAGTCTTATGCGGTTTTGATGGCAGCACTTTTCATTGATATTCTCCTAATAGGGAAAGGTTTTTGCGGCTAAAGAAACGGGCAAAGCCTAACCGAACTCATTCCGCATAACCGGAACGGAATTATATATTTTATATATCAGCAGAAAAATAATAAAAATAACAAGGAATCAGGACAAAGGTCGGAAAAAGCGGAAAAAGCTTTGGGGAGCTTTTCCTATGCATCTGTTTTTCTTTGGCAGTTGCCCTTATTTTGAAAAGCAAAAACATAACATTGTCGTGCAAAGTATTCCGATATTTCAGGGAAATACTTGAAAAATAAGTTCTTTCGATTATAATAAAAGCCAAGACATTGTAAGGGAAAGGAAATAAAATTATTCATGAGAACAGCAAAACATCAAGTACCGATTATTGCCCATATTGATCTGGCAAATCGACGCTGGCTGACCAGATCATTCAAAAACAGGGCTTTTGACCGCTCGGAAATGAAAGACCAAATCTTGGACACCATGGATTTGGAGCGGGGCGAGGCATTACCATTAAGTCATGCAGGCAGTACGGTTGGTCTATAAAGCCAAAATGGGCGGGAATATGTACTTGAACCTGAGTTGAGTACGCCGGGGCATGTCGATTTTAACTATGAGGGTATCCCGCTCGCTCGCTGCCTGCGAGGGGCGGTGCTGGTGTTGACGCCGCTCAGAGTTGAGGCGCAAACGCTGTCAATGTGTACTTAGCGCTGGAGCGCATAATTTGGAGAGTGTGCCGGTTATCAGCAAGATTGACCTGCCAGTGCCCGCTCCGGGGCAGGTCATTCAGGAGATTGAGGACGTCGACTGGCATTGAGGCGGCGGACGCACCGAAAATTAAGCGCCAAAGAGGGGCTGAATATTGAGGACGTACTGGAACAAATTGTTGCTAAAGTGCACGGCACCCGGCGGGAGTGAGGATCGAGCCGTTACAGGCATTGATTTTTGACTCCACTATACGATAGCTATCGAGGCGTCATCGTCTTTTGTCGGGTGTTTAACGGCGGTGTCCGGCGAGGTGATACGATTCGCTTTTTGGCGACCGGAAAAGAGTTTGAAGTGGTAGAGGTGGGCTTTTTGCGCCGCGGACAGTTTATCAGGGAGCGGAAGAATTAACAGTGGGGAGCGTGGGCTGCATCACCGCCAGCATTAAGAACCTAAAAGGATACCAAGGTGGGCGATACCTTTACGAGATGCACAAAATCCATGTAAAGAGGCATTGCCGGATATGAGGAAGTGCTGCCGATGGTTTACTGCGGGATTTATCCGGCGGACGGAGCCAAATATCCCGATTTGCGGGACGCCTTGGATAAGCTTCAGCTGAAACGATGCTTCGCTGATTTTTGAGCCGGAAACACTCGGTAGCGCTGGTGGCTTTTCAGCGGCTTTTTGGGCTGCTGCATTTGGAGATTATTCAGGAGCGGCTGGAGCGGGAGTTTGACTCTAGACCTCGTAACAACAGCGCCGTCCGTTATTTATCATATTTATAAGACAAACGGAGATAGGATATATTTGTCCAATCAGACAGAGCTCCCGGTCGCCCTCGACCATTGCCAGAATGGAAGAACCGATTGTCAAGGCGGAGATTTTGTCGCCAAAGGAATAGTCAGCAGTATTATGGAGCTATGCCAAGAGCGGCGGGGCGTGTATCAGCATATAGAGTATATTGAAGAAAATCAGCGCAATGCTGACGTATGAGCTGCCCTTAAATGAGATGATTTACGATTTCTTTGATGCTCTGAAATCTCGTACTCAGGGCTATGCGTCGTTAGATTATGAATTGATTGGCTATCAGCCGTCGGATTTAGTTAAGCTGGATATTATGATTAACCGAGAGGTGGTGGACGCATATGAGCTTTATTGTTCATAGCGAAAGCCTATGAGCAGGGGACGCAAAGATTGCCGAAAAAGCTGAAGAAATCCCCAGACATTTTAGTTTGAAATCCCGATTCAGGCGGCGATTGGGAACAAGGTCATCGCTCGAGAAACGGTAAAAAGCGCTGCGTAAGGACGTGCTGGCGAAGTGCTATGGCGGTGATATCAGCCGAAACAGGAGCTCTTAGAGAAACAAAAGAGGGGTAAGAAACGCATGCGGCAGGTTGGCGCGTACGAGATTCCGCAGCAGGCGTTTGCAGAGCGTGCTGAAGCTGGACGAAAATAGCGATGGTTTTCGGGTAGCCACGAGAAAAAGCCCAAAAGGCTTTTTCGGGGAGCCTGTTATGGTTTTTAAGGAAATGGCACAAAAGGAAAATGCAGAAACCGTAATATAGCGTGGGTCTGCTAAAATCTGTTATAGCCGGAAAAAGGAGCAGGCCCAAAGGCAGGCGAGTGCGTTTGGCGAAGCTCTCCATCGGCAAGAGAAAGGAGCAAGCCCAAAAGGGCAAGCGAAGCGTTTGGCGAAGCTCTCCATGGAAAGAAAAGGGACAAGCCGAAAGGCAGGTGAGTACACTTGGCGAGCTCCTCATAGTGAGAGAAAGGAGCAAGCCCAAAGAGGCGAAAGCGAAAGCGTTTGGCGAAGCTCTCCATGGAAAAAGAAAAAGAAAGCAAGCCGAAGGCAGGCGAGTGCCAGTGAGCTCCTCATGGCAAGAAAGAAAAGGGAGCAAGCCGAAAAGGCAAACGAAAGCGTTTGGCGAAGCTCCATGGAAGAAAACAGATGGAGCAGAGGCAGAACAAAAGCAAAGAAAGAAGGATGGCAATTACAAGCGAATTATTAGCAAAACTGGAACAAGAATATGAAGCGGCAGCCGCTAATGAAGCGGTAGCACCGGCAATCGCCAGAGTGGGGCTGGAAGAGGCGGCGTTTAATCAGGCGAGCCGGCGTCGGCATACGTTTCAGTTTTCTGACAAAACCGGGACGGGTGAGTAACCAGCCAAAAGCAAAGCGGTCGCTGCTGGCTGTTTGCGGCAGTCGTGCAGCTCAGGTGGAAACCATGAAAAATATGATATTGACAGCTTGGAGTTTTCGCAAACATATTTGTTCTTTTGGAGATAAGTTAGAGCGTTCCAATTATTTCTTAGAGAGCATCATCGAAACTCGGAACGAGGAGCTGACCTCAAGGCTGGTCGGCGCATCTTTTGGCAACTCCGACACAGGACGGCGGACAATGGGATATGGCAGCGGGGAATTGTTGATAAAGTACGGTGTTGTGCCGAAGGAGGCGATGCCGGATACCTTCCACTCGACTAGCAGTGCCCGTTTAATAAGCTGCTCAACAGCTATTTGCGTTATTTTGCCTCCGAGATTCGGGAGCGAGGCGGCAGCCGGTAAGGTTGGCGGCGCGACCGCCCTAAAGGAAAAAGCAGCTGGCGACGATTTATAATCTCTTAGTCAAGGCATTTGGCTGCGCCGAAACGGATAAGCTATGAATACGAGGATAAAAATAAAAAACTTTTGCCGGTTGCCGGAAATGACACCGCAGGAGTTCTTCCGCACGCGGTGGTGGGCTGGAATCTGGACGATAAAGGTGAGCCCTGATTAATGCACCGACAGCGGATAAGCCCTGATGGCAGAGCCTATGCGGTGAAATACCTTGGCTCAATTAGGGGAGTACGTCCGATTTGCTATGTCAATATCCCGATGGAGCGTTAAAAGCAAGCAGCGATTGCATCTATTCAGGCAGGTGAGCCGGTTTCGGTTTAGCTGCGATATGGGCAGAATGTGGATCGGGAAAGCGGTATCATGGATCGTGAGCTGTACTTGTTTGACCGGCTGGTTGGCACAGAGCTTCGTCGGAGCGGAAAAGCGCTTGAACTACGGCAGCTGCCTGACCCATGCCATGGTTTTAACCGGTGTGGATTTGGACGACAACGGTCAACCGATTAACTGGCGGGTACAGAAAACTCGTGGGGCAAGGAACGAGGCAAAAACGGTCAGTTCTCCATGAGCGATCGGTGGTTTGACCAGTTTGTATACCAGATTATGACCGATGGAGAGAAATATCGTTGATCCCAAATGGTTAGAGGCGTTAAAAGCAGCCCGGTGATTGAGCTGGAGCCATCAGGATCCAGGATTGAGTGCATTGGCGCTTGCTGTTTGCGAATAGCATATCCGGCGAGAGACGGAAAGCGGCTGTGCCTATCAGTGGAAGATGTTGGGATTGTTTGCTTGCCGTTTGCACGAGGCAGCATATCCGGCGGGAAACCGGAAAGCGGCTGTGCCTATCCAGCGGAGATGTCGGGATTGGCTTTGCCGTTTGCAGGAGAGCAGCATATCCATCCGGCAGGAAAGCCAGCTGTGCCTATCAGCGGGAATGCTCGAGGTGCCGTTTGCAGGAGGTAACATATCCGGCGAAATAGGAAAAGGCACGCCAGGCGAGGCGAAAGCGCCTGCGAGTCGAAAGAATATCAGAAAAGGCTGTTGCATTTGCTTTGCAACAGCCTTTCTCTTTATTTTGCGGACATGCCAACTCTGTCAAACCTGATTATATAGACTAATGGCATCACCAAGGTCAACAAAGATTTCGATTCGCCCGTCTTTAGAGGTCAAGGGCAAATCGCAGCAGCCTTTGCTTTTCCGGCGGTAGCAGCTGATAGGCGGCTAGATTGGGCGTATTATAAAATACCGTTTCCATGTTTTTGCCGCTACATCTGCTCGCAGCATATAGTTGATAAACTGATAGGCTTCTTCTTGATGCTCAGGATTTTTGGGAATTACCATAGCGTCAAACACCAAGTTTGTGCCTTCTTTGGGGATAACATACTTAAAATCCGGCGATTCATTCATCACACCACAAGTATCCCCGACCAAATCGGTGCCAAATCGCCCTCGCCTTGGAGCATCATATCCTTGACATTGATCCTCGGCATAAGCCAGCGCAGCGGTCGCGCTGCTCAATGAGGAGCTTGCCGGCGGCAGATAGCTCTGCAGGATTGGTGGTATTCATGGAATAGCCTAGGATTTTTAATGCTACCATAAGCGACGTCCGCTGGACATTCAGCATGATGATTTTATCCTGATAGGTTTTGTCCCAAAGGATTTTTCCAGCTATCAACCGGCGTTTGTATTGCCTTGGTATTACATAATTCCGGTGGAGCTCAAAAATAAGGCGCAGAATAGCGAGTGCCCGGATCATAGCAGCAGCTTAGTAAAATCCGGATAAAAGATTCGCCAGATTCAGGGAGCTTTCATGAGTCCAGCGGCAGGATCAAATCTTTTTAATCATGCGCTCAATCATACGTAATCACTCGGGATAACCACATCATAAGAATTGGCGCTGGTGGAAAACTTTGCCCACATATCCTCGTTGCTGGCAAAGGTATCGCAAATCACCAGATTCGGTTTCTGCCTCAAAATCGTCAGCAGCTCCTCGTTGATATAATCACCCCAATTAAAAACCGTAATGGTTTTTGGTCTTTTCGGTGCAACCGGTCGAAAACAACAAAGCTGCTGCGATAAGGAAAGCACTGAGATTTCTTAAAATACGACATAAAAGCCTCCTTTGATATGTCGTGGTCGCTTCTAAAGGTCTTTGTTTGTCAGGTGCAGAGTGGATGTTGAAACTTATCCGCTGCTGCGCGCCTTAAACTCGGTCCAAATCTGATTGTGATTGATGAATAAAGTCTTGCGGATCTGCGAAAATTACCGATTTGTTTGCAGCTCGGCAAAGGGGAAACGACCGAGAATGACTTTACTGTCGTCGTCCAGCAGCTCAAAGGTTGCTGTATTGGGTGTACCGTAAAATATAATCGGTGTTCTTCTTGCCGGTTTTCGCCCAGCAGCATAAAAATCAATGAACTGATAAGCTTCTTCCAGATGCGGTGCATCTTTGGCGATGACAATATTGTCAAACCAGTAATTGGTGCCCTCTTGCGGAATCGCATAAGCAAAATCATCAGACTCTTGCATAACGGCGCCACGCCTCACCCGACCAGCAGACTGCCAGCAGCCTCTCGCTGCAGCATCATATCGCTTGACATTGTCCCCGACGCGAAGCAAGCACCAGCGGCTTTTTGGCGAGCAGCAAATCATAGCGAGACAGCTCATCAAGGTTTTCGTATTCATCGAATAGCCGAAGAGCTTTAATGCCACCGATAAACCGTCTCGCTGCAGATCCAGCATCAGGATAGGCATATTTTTCATTCCATAGGATTGATCAGCTATCGACCGGATCATCCACCATCGTCTTGTTATAAGAATGCCAGACGGAGCCCCAAAAATAAGGAACGGAACAGCGATAGCCCGGATCGAAAATCCAAATTGGCAAAAGGCAGGATCGATATTTTTCAGGTTCGGGAAGCTTGCCAAAATCAGTTCCTGAATCCGGTCCTCCAGAATCATTTTCGATGATATAATCGGACGGAAACAGCGCATCGTAATCGTTGCCGCCACGCTAAAACAACCCATATCTTCATTGGTGGCAGAGTCATCGTAAATGACCTTTGATACCGGTTTCTTTTCTCAAAATCATCAACAAATCGTTATGATCGCTGCATTAAAAACATGAACAGTTTTCCCGCTGTTTTGACCGCAACCGGCAAATAGGGAAAAGTAGGAAAGAAACGGCAATAATCTTTTCAATGCATACCTCATAAAATGATAAGAATCCTCAAAAATCGGGCAGCAGCCTGAAAGCTCAAAAAGCAAAAACAGAGCGTCGAGGCGCAGCCCGCATAAGCTGCTCCGTATCATCGGAATATTTATTGACCAGCAACAGCAAAATCAAAACCGCAATAAAACATCAAGGTTGATAATGCATTGATGCTGGGTTTGATACCCGTCTTGCCATGGTATAAATCTTAATGGACAAATTGGTAACCCGACGCCGGCGGTAAAATGAGCTGATAACCGAGTCGTCAATGGACATCGTAAACGCCATAATCGCACCGGTGATAATGCCGGGCTCGATTCGCAAAACGACCTTTGCGGAAAGCATAAAGGCGTAGCCCCCAAATCACATAGCGGCATTGACCGTATCATTCGGCATTTAGGAGAGCTTGGGCAGAACCGACAAGATGACGATAGGGCACGTTAAAGGCAATGTGCGCAATCAGCAGTGTCGTAAAGCCGGAAAGCTTAAAAGCGGAGCACCGCCAGCGGAAAACAAAGCCATCAATGAAATACCGGTAACGATATCGGGGTTAAGCGGCGGAATGTTGTTGACCGCCAATAAAAATCTTTTTCGGCCGCTGACGCGAGATGATGAGATCCATAAGCGGTAATGGTTCCGAAGACCGTTGCCACTGCAGAAGACAGTACAGCACAGCACGGGGTGTGGTAGCAGGGCTTTCATAATGCTTTTTATCCTTAAACAGCTCCGATACCAGCGCAGGAAAATCCGCTCCAAGCGGCAGGGTCGATTTCGAGTTATTAAAAGAAAAATAATCAATGACCAAAAATCGGCGCATACAAAAGAAAAATATTAGTATAGAAATTCTCGCTAAGCTCTTTTTCGTTTTGACGGCTCCTTACGTATTTACTGTCAATTTTGTGCAAAAGTCGCATAAACATCAGAATAAACAGCATCAGGATAACGGAAATCGCAGAGCCGAAGCTCCAGTTGTTGACCTTCGCAAACTGCTCCTGCACTAAGTTTCCGATTAACACGCTGTTCGCCCGCCCAAAAGGTCGGAGATAACAAAAGTGCTGACCGCCGGCGTAAAGACCATGGTTTGACGCCGGACATAACGCCGGGGAGCGATAATGGAAAGATAACCTTATAAAAAGTGAGCCAAGGCGGGCAGCCCAAGTCATAAGCCGCCTCAATCGGACTCTTATCCATTTCACAAGGACCGTATAAATCAGCAGTACCATAAAAGGCGGGAAGTTATACACCATGCCGAGCAGTACGGCGTTATTGTCTATAAAGTAGCTCCAACTGAATACAGCGGCGAGCATTCGGTTAATAAAAACCGTTTCTGCAGAATCGCCATCCACGAATAGGTACGGAGCAAAAAGTTCATCCACATCGGCAAGATAAAAAGCAACAAGCACCGTTTGCGAAGTGCTTCATTTTGGAAATAATCATCGCCATCAGAGGGTCAGCCTAAAAATCAAGCAAATCAGGGGTTGCTAAAGCCCGCCAGATAAATCAGAGTTGGCAAAACACCTGAGGGTCAGCAGGTGAAACAAATTGACATAATTGGCAAACGAAAGAGACCAGCTCGCCGGTTGTGCCGTTTTATGGTTAAGCTATAATAAAGGATTAGAATCAGCGGCACGAAAATAAACAGAGCCGTCCAAATAACATGGGGAGCGCACCATATTTTCTCAATGCCTCTAAAGCCTCCTTTTTCATCATGGAATTAAAATCAGGAGCGATAAACAGCCCGACTTCGCCGCCTTCCACGCATGCGAGTCGTGCTTTGAATCAACCATTCTCTGCCGTTTTTCTACGACAATCATTTCATAATAGACGCGCCAAAGCACAATCGAGTCAACCACGCCATGAGATCTGTGCGTTGTCGCCGTTTGTGATTTCGATATCCTCCGGACGAACCACCACGTCAATCGCCTCGTCGCTGGCAAAGCCGGTGTCGATCGCAGGGAAGATAGTATCGGCAAACTCAACTACCGAGCTTCCTTGAATACACCGGGAAGGATATTGCTTTTCGCCGATAAAATCACTACAAACGCATTTTCCGGCTCGTGTAGAAATATCAATCGGCGAGCCGACCTGCTGAATCTTGCCCTTGTTCATAATGATGATTTTATCCGACATCGTGAGCGCTTCTTCTTGGTCGTGCGATCAAACATAAAGGTAATTCCAAATCCTGCTGCATATATTTCAGCTCAAAGCTGCATTTCCTTGCAGAGCTTTAAAGTCAGTGCTCCTAAAGGCTCGTCCAGCAGCAAATCGCGGTTCATTGACCAGCGCCCGAGCAATCGCAATCCGCTCGCCGCTGTCCGCCGCTGAGGAATTGACTCGCCGCTTTCAAAAGCCGTCCAAATTAACAAGGTGCAGCATTTTGCTGACTCGCTTGCTCAATTTCGACTTTGCCATTTTTCTTGATATGCAAGCCAAAGCAATATTATCGTAAATGGACATATGCGGAAACAGGGCATATTTTTGGAAAACAGTGTTAATCGGGCGGGAGTAGGGCGGTAAATCAACAATGCTTTTGCCGTTTTAATAAAATATCGCCGGAGGTCGGTGTTTCAAAACCCGCCAATCATTCGCAAGGTTGTCGTTTTTGCCGCAGCCACTGGGGCCCAAAATGGTTAAAATCTCTTGCCTTTTTACCCAAAAGTCATAGTATCGACAACTCTGGCACCGTCATATTCTTTTACCAGATGAATCCCTCGATCGATCGATTGCTCATTTTTCTCCTTTGTCAAATAAATCGGGTTCCTTTTTGATTAAACTCCGACAGCAAACCTTGGTCTGATTCATGGCGGACGCTCGCTGTTTTTAAGACAGTCCTTGTGAAATAAATGGTATGCCGCCGCAAAAGGAAAGCACTGCAGGGGCAAGCCGATACCGAAAAGCGGTGCTCGTATTCCTGCTTAGCTCTGCACTAAAAACAAGGCGGAGTTGATATCAGCAGGAGCGTGGCAGGCTTCGTGGAGCAGTTATGCAGGCTGTGATAGCCGTTAGCGGGGTAATAAAAGCTAGTGCCCTTTTTCAGCCGGTACACCTGTTTGTTCAGGTTTAGCTGCACACTGCCGCTAAGACATAGCCGAAGATTTCGCCCTCGGTCGGGGCAAACTCAAAAACTGCCCGCCCGCCTCCAAGGACAACAAAATCGGCTCCATTTGATTTTTCTGGGCATTCAGGGACAATCCAGCTGACCCTGATAGCCCAGCTCCTTATCAGTTTTCAGGAATCTTCCTTAGAAAAGAGCACCTTTTCTTCTCGCTAAAAACTCGCATAAGCTCGTTCCCAGACTTTCCAAGATATCCTTTAGACTATCTAAAGAGGCGAAGTCAAATCTCGTTCTAATTGCGAGATAAAACTTTGGATAATTCGCAGCGGTCGGCGAGGCTCTTCTTGCGTTAAATTATTTTTCAGCCGCAGCTGCTTAATACTTTTCTCCAATCTGCATCCGAAATACCACCTTTCCGAAGGTCAGGGTTTCAGGCTGAAACCGGCAGATTCCTATATCGCCATATATTAAACTTCAAATACAGCCTTGCTAAACACGAAAAATATTATACATAGAATCTATAAAAAGTCAAAGGCTTTTGTCCCGGAAAGAAAGATGTAAGCAGAGCGAAGATAGGCATGAGATAGCGAAGGAGGCGGCAGCAGCAGCCGCTTCAGTGCTGCCGGAAAAACAGAGTGCCGCATAGTTGGTATCGAAAAGCGGAAAACGAGGTGTAGCGTGCGTCGGGAGCCGGTTTCTGAACACATAGCGAGGTTTCTAACACAAATCCTCAACAGGCAGGGGCTTGACGAGGCGGTTTGAAATCCATTATAATGAAGAAACAGAAATTAAAATGGTACGAAAGAATGGAGGAATAAAAATGGCATTACAATTTACAGATCGCAAACTTTGAACAAGAAGTATTAAAGTCGGAGTGCCGGTATTGGTAGATTTTTACGCAGATTGGTGTGGCCCTGCAAGATGATGAGCCCGGTAATGAGCGAGGCTGGCAGCCGAATATGAGGGGTCGAGTAAAGGTCAGCAAGCTGGATGTCGATGATAACGGCAGAAACTGCCAAAAAGCTTATCGAGGTGATGGTATTCCGACAATGATTGTTTTTGTCGGCGGCAAAAGCGGTAGACAGCATTGTGGGCGCAGCTGCAAAGCAAAAATTAGTCGAAAGTTAGAAGCGGTGCTGTAAACGGAACAAAGGAAAAAATAAAGCGCAAAACCGGCATTTTCGGAGCAATCCGAAAATCGTCCCGAGTTTTTGTGCTGAAAAGAAAAGAGCTGACGGGCAAAGAGTCCGGCAATGGAGGCTATGAGGAACAATAGGATATTATGTTTCGGATACGGGGTTTGGTCATATGCCAGATCGTTTGGCGTTGATTGAGCAAATTCTGGAAGAAAGTGATTATCAGGTTTATCTGGTCGGCAGCAAAATGCAGATTGAGTACGCTAAAAATCTATTTAATCCCCATGAAGGCCGGGTGATTTATCAAATTGCGGAAACCGAGGCGAAAACAGTTTATTTTTGAAAATACCTTGACGACAGATGTCAAAACCACCGAGAGAAAATGTAGAAAAGTTTATTCATAAGCTGCCGGGCTTTTTGGAGAAAGAATTGGAAGCACTAAAGGACATTCCCTGGACTGTGCCATTACCGACCTGTCTTTGCTGGGGATTGAAGTTGCCAAAGCCCTAAACGTGAAAAAGTCGGTTTATCAAATTGATACCTGGTATCATCGCTATCAGAAAAAGGCATTAAAGAAGAATACATTGCGTATTATTTGAAGTCGTATAACGAACTGGATTTGTTTTATCAGCTGGCAATGGCAGAGCAGCATGGATGGCTCGACCTGCTCGATGGCAAATGGCGGGCATTTGATGCGGCGGGTGAACTTTTTGGCGGCGGTTGACCTGATGTATTGGCGGCAATGTATCTTTCCATTGGACAAATTGCGCAGGATATCGATTGTCAATTTCCAATCTGGTCATGTTTTGCTGCCGGCTCGATTACGAGCTACCGGCGATGCCCATGTCGTGAATCTGCCGAATAAAATCAGCCATAGCCAGGACTATCTGATGGCAAAGCTCTTTGGCACTGGTTAAAGGCTGGGCCAGCGACGATTATGAGAATGCTTGATTTTTGGGTAAGCCCTTTGGCATTATCGTATCCGAAGACACCGAGGACGAGGGCTGATTGAAAAGCTGCGGGCGCTGAGTTGCTGTTTTTCGCTCGCATGAGGACGCTCTGGGCTGTTTGGACGTCAAGAAATTAAATATCAAGGCGATCGACACCAAGCGGGTAAAAAGTACCGGACGATACCGAAAACGACAGCAGCCAGAAAGCTTTTTGAACTTTATTCGAGACGGCAATTGACTAAGAAGGAAGTGCGAAATTGCCGGAAGAGAGAAAAGTCCGGCAGACAGCTGCGTTGGTACAGCATTTTCGTGAGTCGCAGTCTCTCGGGCGGCAGTCAGAAAAAGAGACGAGGTTACCGGTATCGGAGAAAGCTGCGCTGAGCCGAAAGCGAGGACGTGGGCGAGAAATTGAGCCGAAAATGACATATGGGCAGAAAAGGCGGACAGTGGAAATGTTGAGATTCCTTTTAGGCAAAACCTATTCCAAGAAAAGTGCATATATGCAGGAGCAAAGCCTTGCGTGCGGCGGCAGCCAGTTCTTTGACGCCGGTGTGGTATTTCGTGCCGGAGCGATATACTGCTGAAATGCGCGCCAGCTTTTGGCGCAAAACGGCGGAAAAGGACTTCTAAACTTAAAGTTTGGGTCTCATCAAGCTGGTTTACCGCCTGCAAAATGAATTGCCGGCAGCCGGCAAGATTGCCCTGAAAGGGAGCGGCAGGGCGGCGTTGGTTCATCGGCCTGGAAGGGCAAGAGAACATTTTCGGTACTGGCTGCCAAGCAGAAAGGAGCCATGCGTTTTTGCAAAATCTGGCACAGCAAATTACCGAATGCTATCAATATCAAAATGACGCCGGAAAGACTTAGAGCAGCGGCGCAAATATCGGGGAACTTTGCGGGACAAAACGGCGGAGCTGGCGGAGCTGCTGGCGGCATATCGGGCGGCGCTGAAGCAGGAATATTTTGCGGTCGAGGCGGCGCTGGAGGAAAGTGTGCGAGCCTGCTGCGACATTTTCCATGGCGAATACGAGAGATTTTGTATGGACGGCTTTTTACGGCTGTGCCGATTCAGCTGGAAATATTATCCATCTTAAAGGAAAGGAGCAAAGGCGGTGCATATTGCTTTTCTATGGAAACCGATAAAAACCGCTTAAATTTCAACGGATTTGCGCTATCCGGCGGAGCTTTATTTTGAAATTAAAAACTCCATCAATAAGCTGCGACAAGATCGAGAAGGAAAAGCGGAGCCTTAATCGAAGAAACGGCAGCGGGGATATCGCCGAGCTGCTAAAGATTGAGGCGGAGCTGTTTCAAAATCCGGAACTGCCGGCGACAGAGCCATGCAAGCATATTCATTTGGCAGAGGCAGGCACGATGGAAGAAAGAGCTGCGCTAGTGGCGGAGAAAAGAGTCTTTTTATGTCTATGAGCGGGGGTACCGGTTTCAGGATATTGCCGTTTTAACCGGCAATTTTGGAAGAATATGCCGACAAAGCTGAGCGGATTTTTCGGGAGTACCGGCATGAGCTTTTTCTTAGATAAAAAGAAACCATTCGCCCGCCATCCGGTAATGACTTTTATTGAGTCAGCGCTGCAAACGAGTGCGGACGGACTTTCCTGCTATGAAGAGCTGATGCAGCATTTGAAAAATACTGCGCGCTTTGCCGGACTGGGACAGCGAGCAAAGCGAAAGAGTGGAGAACAAATCAGTCGGCTTGGATATTTATGCGTCAGAGCATGGTTTTGCGGGGAGTGCGGCGTATCGCCGGTTAGAGGGCTATCACCGGGAACTGACGGAGCTTTTTGGCGGATATTGCGGAGTTAGCCAAAGGGCTTAAGCAGGAAAAAGGCTTTGCCGGGAAGTGTCGGTATTTCAAAGCTATCTGGCAAAGCGGCAGGTGTTGTGAAATTGGGGCGGCGGGCGGTAGAGCTGGAGCGGCAGGCGGACTGGGTGAAGAGCTTCGCAGTATCGACAAGCCGGAGAAAAATTGGGAATATTTTGCGGGTTACTTCGCTTTATGGCGTTGCCGTTAAAGGAAAAACCGGCAGCCCGCAAGAAGAGGAGATGCCGGCAGAAAATGGTGCGGATTCGTTGATTTCAATCGATGATTTTGCGGCGCTGCTCTTAGCCGGTATGAGCAGATTAGAGTATGCCGCCGCCCGCCGGTGCCGGATCGGTTGTGGTCGGCAGCAGAGCATACCAGACTTCCGCAGACAAAGGGTTGTCTTTGCGGTTGAAAGCTAACGAAAGCAGCGTGCCCAGTATTCAGTCCGACCATGGTTTTTCTCGATTGGGAGCGGCAGGTGCTAAAAAGACTTCCGCCGGAGCAGAGTCTGGCGGAAGATCGGCGTACCAGTATTTTTGCCAAGGCACAGCTCAGCATTTTATGAGTCTTTTGAGTGCGACCGAGGATTTGTAGTTTAAGCTATGCGACGACCGGCGGGAGCGCAAACGAGCCGGCTGCGAGCTATATTATCAAATTAGGCGGATGTTTTGCTCATAACGAGGGTTAAAATGTAACAAAAATGGTGGCAGGAACACGAACAGGTAACCTATCCGGAGCCGACTTTGGTAGAGTTTTCTGAAACAGTACCATGGCGGCGGGGAAAATCCTAACTTTTTGGCGGTGTATGAGGAAGCAAGGCATCGCCGCTGGGCGATTGTTCGGCGGCTGGCAGAGCCTGCGTATGTGCCAGCAGAAGAGATTGCGCCAGTACTGGCAGAGGTTATATGCCGGAGGGCGGCAGATGAGTATTTCTCGCTTAGAAAGCTATTATGCATGCCCATTTCGGCATTTTCTCTTCACTATGGCGTCAAGGTGCGGGAGTTGTGCCGTATCAAGCGGAGCAGGTGGATATGGGAAACTTCTTGCATAAGAGTGCTGGAAGTCTTTTCCGGCTGAGCCGCCAGCAGAAAAAAGTCAGTGCTTGTGCTGACTGAGAAGAATATGAGAAAAACCTAAAAGCAGCAGCGGCAGAGGCTTTCACGGGAAGAATAAACGAAAGCTCTTTGGTGGCAACGCTCGCAACGGTTTTTGGCCGGAGCAACTGACGGAGATAGCTGGCCGGGCGGGTACAAACAATGCAGCTGCAAAATGCAGCGGAGTGGAAAACAGATTTTATCAGGAAGAAGTTCGGTTTCGGGCGGAAGATGCGGCGAGTCTGCACTTTTTACGGAGGAGGGAAACGGAGTTTTTCTTGGAAGGAAAAAAATTGACCGGATGGATATGAGTAAGGAAGGAAATGTGGTTTGTTTTTCGGTCTTAGATTATCAAAACCAGCGACCATGCGCTGGATTATACTCGATTTATTATAGTTTGCAGCTCAGCTTTTTGCTTTATTTAGAAGCGGGACGGGAATAGTTGCAAAGCCGGCAGGAGCTGACGGCGATGCCGGTGGGAGCGGCATATTTTCCATGAAAGATCCGGTCTTTTTGCCCAAGCGGACGTTGCCAGTTTGCCGGCGGAGCAGGATTTCTCTGAGAAATGCGGTTAAAAGGGTGTTTTTGTGGCAGAAGGGTTAGCTCGCTGACCGAGAGGGCGTAGAGGGCGACAAGCCGCTGATGATGAATATTCGGCTAAAAAGGATGGAAGCCCTATGCCGGCGATATGGTACTGACCGGCGAAGAACTCTTGCGTTTAGAGGTTTGCTCATCAGAAAGCGGAAATTGCCGCCAGCAGAGATTTTAGCAGGAGATGCGGCGGTTTTTCCTATTATAATAAGGAAAGAAGTGCCTTGCACTTATTGCCGGTATGACGGGATTTTGTAAGTTTGACCAGAGAAAGAGCGGCGCTACCGGTATTTCAGTGCCAAAGAAAAGAAGATGTGATTGGTGTTAAAAAGTCCCCTTGCCAATTCAGGAAAGAAGTATGATACAATACTTTTACGTCTATTTTTAAACTTGTTTTTATGGCTGAAAAAGAAGAGTTTAGCAGCACTAATAATCAATATTTGGAGGTGAAAAGGAATGCCAACATTTAACCAGTTAGTCAGAAGCGGAAGAAAGTCCGCCGAGAAAAAAGTCAACGGCTCCGGCGCTGCAAAGAGGTTACAACTCTTTGACCAAAAAGCGACCAAACGGTCCGCTCCGCAAAAGAGAGTGTTGTACTGCCGTTAAGACCCGCTACTCCAGAAAAGCCGAACTCGGCGCTTAGAAAAATCGCCGAGAATTCGTCTGACCAACGCAATGGAAGTTACCGGTTATATTCCGGGCGAGAGGTCATAACTTACAGGGAGCACAGCGTTGTTTTTAATTCGTGGTGGTCGTGTTAGGACTTACCGGGTACTCGTTACCACATCATTCGTGGTACATTAGATACCGCTGGGGTAGTAAAGCAGAGAACAGGCTCGTTCGAAGTACGGTTGCCAGAGACCGCAAGCCGGCAACTAATTTCCGGCAAAACGTAACAAATCAGACGGGAATCAGAAACAAAACTCCATAATTAGTGCTGGGATAATAAATATTATCGTTGCACGAACAGAGAAAGCTGAGTACCGATGATTTAATAACATTATGAGGAGGAAGTAACGTGCACGTAAAGGACATATTTTCGAAAAAGAGATGTTTTGCCGGATCGGTTATGGTGAAAATTGTAACCAAAGCTGATTAACTAATATCATGCTGGACGGAAAAGAGGAACGGCACAGAAAGATTGTATACGGAGCCTTTGAAAAGGTTTCCGAAAAATGGGAAAAAGAAGCAGTTGATGTATTCCATGACGCATTAAACAATGCTGATGCCGGTCTTGGAAGTAAAGGCTCGCCAGGGTTGGCGGTGCTACTATCAGGGTGCCGATGGAAGTTCGTCCGGATAGACGGCAGGCTTTGGCGCTGCGTTGGATTGACCTTGCTGTTCACGCAAAGCGTGGAGAAAAAGACCATGAGTGAAAGATTAGCAGCAGAATTGATGGATGCTGCAAATAACACCAGCGCATCGGTTAAGAAAAAGAAGAAATGCACAAAATGGCGGAAGCCAACAAGGCATTGCTCACCATCGTTGGTAAGCGGCGGCAACTGATTAATTTTAGAAACAAACAAACCAAAGGAGGAAAAACTTTGGAAAATAGACAATACCATTAGAGCGCACAGAAATATTGGAATTAGGCGCATATTGATGCGGGTAAAACGACCTTAACAGAAAGAATCTTGTTTTATACCGGTCGGACACATAAATTAGGAGAAACTCATGAAGGCGCTGCCCAGATGGACTGGATGGAGCAGGAGCAAGAAGAGGTATCACCATTAGCTGGCGGCAACCACTTGCGCCTGGAAGACAACCGCATTAATATCATTGACACGCCCGGACACGTTGAGCTTTACCGTGAGGTGGGCGTTCGTTGCGTGTAGGATAGTGCCGTTGGCGTATTCTGCGCCAAAGGCGGTGTAGAGCCCGCAATCGGAAACGGTTTGGCGACAAGCGGATAAAGTATAATGTGACCGAGAATGGCATTCGTCAACAAGATGGATCGGCTCGAGTGCAGACTTTTTAAATGTTGTTGGCATGAGTGAAGGATCGGTTGGGTGCTAACGCTGTGCCGATTCAGCACGCCAATCGGAAAAAGAAGAAAAACTTTGCCAGCATTGTTGACTTGATTGGTAAGAGAGCTTACTACTACAAAGATGATTTAGGCAATGATATTGAGAAAAGGACATTTCCTGCCGATATGGTCGATGATGTAGAGCTTTATCGGGCGGAAATGGTCGAATTGCGGAAACCGACGAAGCTTTGATGGACAAATACATCAGCGAGGAAGAAATCAGCGAGGAAGAATTAAGAGCAGCGCTGCGGCGGCGGTGAGTGCGGTTCAGATTATTCCGGTGCTGTGCGGTTCGGCATACAAGAATAAGAGATCAAAAAGCTGTGTAGATGCGGTTGTGCAGCATATTTGCCCGCTCCGATTGATATTCCGGCGATTACCGGTGTAAAACCCGGCACGAGAGGAGTGGTAGAGCGTCATTCTTCGGACGCAGAGCCGTTTGCGGCGTTGGCGTTTAAGATTGCATGGATCCGTTCGTCGGAAAAGTAGCTTTCTTCCGGGTATACTCGGGTACGGCAAATGCCGGCTCTTATGTATATAACTCCACAAAGGGCAAGGACGAAAGATTGGGCCGTATTTTGCAGATGCATGCCAATAAGCGGGAAGAAATCGATAGGTCTTCTCCGGTGATATTGCGGCAGCGGTTGGCTAAAGCTGACGACAACCGGTGATACGATTTGCTGATAAGCAAAATCCGGTTATCTTAGAATCCATGGTATTTCGGAACCGGTTATCTCGGTTGCGATTGAGCCGAAAAACCAAGGCAGGTCAGGAAAGATGGGATTGGCACTGGCAAAACTGGCGAAGAAGATCAGACCTTTTACAGACGGCATACCAATCCAGAAACCGGTCAAACCATTATCTCTGGTATGGGCGAGTTGCACTAGAGATTATCGTTGACCGTCTGCGCGTGAGTTTAAGGTAGAGGCAAATGTCGGTGCACCGCAGGTGCTTTACAAAAGAAACCATTACCATACCGGTTGATGTGGAAGATAAGTTCGTTCGTCAGTCCGGTGGACGTGGTCAATATGGTCACTGTAAAGTTCGCTTTACTCCGATGGATGTCAATGGCGAAAAAGAATACGAGTTTATCAACTCGGTTGTCGGCGGTGCGATTCCGAAAGAGTACATTCAGCCGGTGGACAACGGTATTCGGAGCAATGCAGTCAGGGTGTACTGGCAGGGTTATCCGGTAGTTGGTGTTCAGGCGGATTGTTAGCGATGGTTCTTACCACGAAGTTGACTCCTCGGAAATGGCGTTTAAGATTGCCGGTTCGATGGCGTTAAAGAGGCAATGCGTAGAGGTAACTCGGTATTGTGGAACCGATTATGAAGGTTGACGTTAGCGTACCGGAAGAATACATGGGTGATGTTATCGGTGATATCAACTCCCGTCGTGGTCGGATTGAAGGTATGGACGCCGTTGCCCGGGCACAAAACGTTCATGGTTTTTGTACCGCTTTCCGGAAATGTTCGGTTATGCGACAGACTTACGTTCTAAGACGCAGGGACGTGGTACCTACTCGATGGAGTTCCATCACTAGAGCAGTTACCGAAGAGCATCCAGGAAAAGATTTTTGGCAGGAAAGAACGCAGAATAAATCAGCGTTTTGAATGATTTTGCAGCTAGGGATTTATAAAAAGGCTGAATCCTGTAAAAATCAAGAAAGAAGCTTGCAAAAACGGAATATAAAATATAATTTGAAATGATAGAAAGCAACAACAAGGAGGATTATTGAAATGGGAAAAGCAGGGTGACAGAGGTAACAAACCTCACGTTAACATTGGAACAATCGGACACGTTGACCACGGTAAAACCACTTTGACCGCAGCCATTACCAAGACTTTTGCATGACAGATTAGGAACCGGTGAAGTTACTGATTTTGATAAGATTGATAAGGCTCCGGAAGAAAAAGAGCGTGGTATTACCATTAACTCTTCCACGTTGAGTAGAGAGCAACAACCGTCACTATGCGCACGTTGACTGCCCGGCCACGCCGACTAGTAAAGAAAGCATGATCGCGGTGCTGCGACAGATGGACGGCTCTATCTTAGTATTAGCCGCTACCGATGGTGTTATGGCACAAACCAGAGAGCATATCTTATTGGCTCGTCAGGTTGGTGTACCGTCATTTCATTGTATTCATGAACAAGTGTGATGCGGTTGAAGATCCGGGATTAGTGGATTTGGTTGAAATGGAAGTTAAGATTTTGCTGAGCGAATACGGTTTCCCGGAGATGATACCCCGATTATCCGTGGCTCTGCTTTGAAAGCTTTGGAAGATCCGAGACAGCGAGATGGGGCGACAAAGGTATTGGAATTGATTGAAGAATGTGATAAAGTACATTCCAGAGCCGGTTCAGTGATACCGATAAGCCGTTCTTGATGCCTGTCGAGGATGTGTTCCTCTATTACCGGTCGTGGTACCGTTGCTGCAGTAAGGTGAGAGAGGTACTCTGCACGTTCAGGACAGTAGAAATCGTTGGTTTGATGGACAAGCCGAGAAAGGTGAGTTATTACCGGTATCGAAATGTTCCGTAAGCTTTTGGACGAAGGTCGGGCTGGTGATAACATCGGCGTATTGCGTGCGTGGCGTACAAAGGATGAAATCGAAGAGGACAGGTTTTGGCAAAGCCGGGCAGCATCACTCCGCACAGCAAGTTCAAAGGCTCCAGGTTACGTATTGAAGAAGGAAGAGGGTGGTCGTCAGCCGTTCTTCTCAACTACCGTCCGCAATTCTATTTCACCACCACCGATATTACCGGTATTATCAATTTGCCGGAGGGTGTTGAAATGTGCATGCCTGGCGATAACGTTGAAATGACGATCGAACTGATCGGACCTATCGCTATGGAAAAAGGTCAGAGTTCGAGTATTCGTGAGGGTGCGCCAGAACCGTAGGATCGGGTTCTGTATCGAAAATTATTAAATAATAAAAGATACAAAAACAAAGAAAGAAACATAAAAAGTATAAAAACCCTATGCATAGTATCTATGCATAGGGTTTTAGTTCTTTGTCAAATGGTGTTGGTAAGTTTTGAGAATAAAATCAGGGGTTTAAAGGTGAGATGGCATTTTGCTATCTCACCTTTTTATAAGTGGGACAATAAAGCTTTTTCGTGATAGAGGTTCTGTTTTTAAAGTGGGAAAAGCTACGGTAACAAAAAGCTGATTTTTAAGAGCTTGGAGCAAAGAAATCATAGACAACAAAGCCGAGCAGAATAGATAATATAAATAGCAAGCTATCCTACAAAAAGAAGTATGATTTTCAAAACGAAAATATCAAAAAGTGAAAATTGTAGAAATAATTGACAAACAAAAGATTGATGATAAAATAAAAACAAAACAGTTCTTTATAGAGATATCTTGCACGAGGACAGAGAAATTTCACTGCAAATATAGAGAGTTGAGTTATCGTAAGTAGAAATTTTACAACAAATGCGGATTGCCTAAATACACAAAAACTAGGAAAGCCCTAAATAAAGAGCCAAGCATGAAACAGAAAACGATACTATGTGGTGTATCTGTTGTTTTTACTGATAGCCTGCACTGCGAAAGAATATAAACCGGAAAAAGAGCAGGGAAGGAAGAACAAGGGAAGGAAGAGCAAGGAAGGAAGAACAAGAAAAAGAAAGAACAAAAAGGAAGAGGAAGAAGAAAACAATAAAAACATCAGATAGGGGTAGGAGGCCGTTTGCAAAAAGCCAGTTATTTCCGCCAAAGAGGTTTGACCTATCATAAAATCGAACTACCGGGAAAAAATAAAGGATAAAGAAAAAAGACGGTTTTGTGGGATTTATGACGAGAATCATTTTTGGTAGCACTGGAAAATATTGCGGATATAGAAAGCATATGAATATGGTCTGTTTGATATCCAGCGACAAAGCTCACCAGCCGCTGCTTTTGCCGCCGGGCTAAAGGGAACAAGATGCTTGCAGGGATTGCACGTTTTATAATGACGCTTATATTGTCTATTTGGAATACCATGGAAAAAGCGGAGTGATAGAACCAGTGATGAGGATGAACCGTTGGTGATTTTTGAAAGCTTATGACATAAAACAAAAAGAAAATACTTTCGATTCATACTTATAGCGAGTTTTATCCATATAGTAATATGCATTTTAAAAATAAAATCGTTTTTAAAAGGGACAACTTATATTTTGATGAGTTTTAATGAAACCGGTACGGACGCAGATTTATATTGCTATGATTTAACCAAGCAAAAATGAGAAAGCATCAAAAGCGGTTATCAAAATCCGGGGCTTTATCAAGGCGAGCCTGTTGTGATTGGGCGGGAGTAATACAGAGCGATATGATACGATTTACCGGCTATCCGGTGAGAAAGTAGTATCCCTACGGAAGACGTCATACAATTAAGTGTCGGTGAAAGGTATTTTTGCATTGAACAACAAAAAAATACCGATGAGTAATAAGAGTTACTACCTTTAGTATAAGCGATATATTTTCGGTGAAGAGCTGCTGGAATCCAAGGAATTCTATCGGTTCCCCCGACGGCAATCAGTACTATTTGTGTTGGGGAAGCTTTACGAGATCGAACGCCGATGCTTTACAGTCTTGATGCTTTTTGGCTTTTTGATGATGTGCCGAAAGGGATTTTTGACTTTAAGCGCTGTATGGCGGTGGCGGATTACTGATTTGCTATGGGGAAGAGAGGACACGTTATTACCTTTTTAATCGGAGAAATGAGAAGGTTTTTGCTTTTTCTGGATAGGGGTGATTATGAAAAAAACAGGATAAAAACATCGCCGAATTTTTAATTGCCGTTATAGTGATGGGGATTTGCGGCTTAATGATAGCTGCGTATGAGGGGCATTTTATTATGTCCCTCAATGAAACAAGGGAGAAAAAGATGGGGCTGATTATAACAACCATCCAGGATTATAAAAAGCGATTTGCTTATTTATGATGAAAATTCGAAATTAAAAAGGGCGAAAAAGCTGCATTATGCCGGATTAGGGGCGAGCCTTGCGAAATGCCCGATTGCCAATCAACAACTATTTCTGAAAACCACCGGAATTAGTGGAATGGGGATTATTGAGGGATTTTTATTGCTATTGATTTAGAAAAAGAAACCATTGCTCGGTATCGGTTTCTCACAGTGGCTCTTACGGCAGTAGCAGCTAATCGAAATTATGCCTATGCCGTCAGTAATCTAAACAGTACGACCACGATTAACCCAGCATCGCCATTCCGATAAAAAGGAAATAGCAGTAAGAACCGAGATATGCTGATGAGATGGTTGCCGCTAATGCACTATCTCTTTCTTGGTATTTCTCGAATGATTACAGAAGAACCGTTAACTATATCGTTATTTTTCAAAATACCAATTCTTTGGATACGATTCGGACAATTCCGCTTTCGAGGGAGGAATATGGCAAATTGCATGGAATCTTTATCTGTTGACGGAAGACGCACTTTATATTCCGTTTCCGCTAAGCCCGAAAGCATGGGCAGTCGATGATGAAGAAGAAAAGCAGAAAACCGGTAGAGACAAAGATATGTACGATCACTCGAAAAAGACGACATAGGTGAATAACAAGATTCTAAAAAGCTTTCTTTAAGCGATTTTTCTTTTTCTATGATTGAGCTGGCAAGGAAAAGCTCCAAGAAGAATAGAAAAAGGAGATTTTCTTTTTGTGATTCAGGAGCATCAGCTCTATAAAGATTCTTATCTAACGGTTTATAATGAAATAACGAGGTAAGCAGGATGTTACTTATTAGGGGATATGTTTTTATGAATTTTGTTATTTCCAGTAATGATTTATATTTGGCGGGACTTGATGGTGAAGTGGGCTATACATATCTCTATCGTTATGCGATTTCGCAGGACAATAAGATTATCATAAAAACAAAAACTACTGCCGGACATTGTTACGGAATGTATGTATATGAAGAAAAGCGGAAAAATAGACATTTTATCTCTAAGCGAGGAGCAGTAAGAATGGAGGTCCGTTTCCAAAGCCGAGGGGCGTTTGAAAACGGACTCCTTTTTATCATAAACTTTTTGTTAAAAAGAGCAAACACGCAACGCCAGCGGTTTTTTTCCTTTTGTCAAGAGAAAAATGCCGAAAAAGATATCTAAAAATGGGAGAAATTTACTATTGAAAATTTCTCCCATTTTTCTGATCTGAATCTCCGGGATTTCCTTGACTTATACAGTATATAGTGATACTATTATTTTTGTTATCAATATATTGTGTGTTGAGTAAAACAACCAAAAGAAAAACAAGGAAAGTTTATCTGCCAAGCAGATAGGGAAGGTGTGTTATGGAGCTAAAAAGTAAAAGGTCAGGAAAAAGGATTCTACCCTGCAGCCATTTACTGCCGAAAAAGATTATGGCAGCAGGTCAAAAAGTCAGCCGATCGGGTATTGGTGAAGTTTACCGCAGAAGAAGAAAGAGAAATTGATCGGGCTGGTAACGGAAAGATTCTGCATTTAAATACCAACATTGTTCCGATTGAGAACCATACACTAGCTTCGTCGAATACGCACTGGATAAAGGTAAACCCGTCAGTGGCGAGAGATCCTACCGGGAATACCGCAACTACAAAGATTGACTTTGTCAATATGTTAGATGATGTTTACCGCAAATCACAGAAGGTACGCTATCGGCGATAAGGAAAAACTCAATACGGATTCGGCACTGGTGGCGACCAGCGGGCAATTTATAATCAGCTCAACAAAGAGCTGTACCAGAGATTTTTCCTGAACAAAGAAGAAGAAGTGCCATTCGGGCAGGCTATATTTACATTCACGATATGGTTAGCCGCTTAGATACGATGTGAATTGCTGCTTGTTTGATATGAAAGCGGTTTTTGACCGGCGGCTTCGAAATGGCAAATATTTGGTATAATGAGCCGAAAACCTTAGATACTGCCTTTGACGTCATCGGCGACATTGTGCTGTCAAGCGGCGGCGCAGCAGTACAGCAGTTTTACCATCGGCGAGATAGATAAGATTTTAGCGCCTTATGCGGAAAAAGCTATAAAAATATTTGTTTGATTACAGTGATACTGATTGTTGGCGAGATGACGCCCGAGCAGCGTCAGCGCATTGAAGAAAAGGTGCTGGATAAAAGGCACGGCGGGACATGGAGCAGGGCTTTCAAGGAATTGAATGATAAGCTCAATGACCGTCGGCGGCAGTCGGGGCGACTATCCGTTTAATACGATTACTGCCGGTCTTGCAACCGACCGCGCTGGGAGAGCTGGCGACCAGATATGCTATGCACAGGGTGCATATGGGCGCGGACAGGGGTAAGGCAGGCTTTAAAAAGCCGGTGCTTTTCAGATTGTATTCTTTATGATGAAGAGCTGCATGGCGAGGGCAAGGAGTTAGAGGATATTTTTGAACTGGCGATTGAATGCTCTTCTAAGACCATGTATCCCGATTTCCTGAGCCTGACCGGCGAGGATACTGTGAGACAATGTATAAAAAGTACAAAAAGTCGTATCGCCGATGGGGCTGCTGAGCCTTTTAAGCCCATGGTATGAGCGGGGGAAGGAAACCGGCGGACGAAACGATGTGCCGGTCTTCACCGGACGCTGGAACAGCGAGCGATTAGCCTACAGTTTGCCGATGATTTACGCCAGGGCAAGGAAGAAGGAAAAAGACTTTTATGAGGGTGCTGGATTATTATTTTGCAGATGATGCACCCCTGCATCAAAAACCCTATGAATATTTGGGAAATCTCAGAGGCGTCGGTCAATCCGCTGGCGTTTTGCGAGGGCGGTTTTTATAAAGGACGGCTCAAACATTCAGATAAGATTCGGCCGATTTTAGAGGCGGTTACGTTCTCTCTTTGGGATTACCGCATTAAATGAGCTGCAGCAGCTCCGCATAACGGCAAAGTCGCTTCAGGGAAGACGCAGGTTTGCCCTGCAAGTGATGGAATATATTAGCAAAAGCGCAGGAGTTTTAAGGAAGAAGACGAGATTTTGCTATATGCCATTTTACGGCACGCCGAGCAGAATCGCTGTGCGGTAGGCGCAGGTGGAGCAGTTCCGCAATCTCTACGGCGGATAAAAATGTGTCAGATCGGGCATATGTTGCAATAGCTTTCATTTGCATGTAACAGAGGAAGTAAGCCCGATTGAAAAACAGGATTATGAAAAGCGTTTTTGAGATTTTGCTCAACAGCAGCAAGATTCAAAGTATGTTCGCATAACATTCCTATAATACCAGCCATTCGGACGCTGGTACGGCGGGCAATGAAAATGGGCTTTTGTGAGGGGGATTAATATGGCGCTGTCTTATTGCGATGACTGCGGGCATCAGGGCTGAATATGGAAGTTTGCCCGAAGTGCCATTCCGAGAACCTGACCAAAATTGACCGCATGAACGGCTACCTGAGCTTCTCCAGGTCAAAGGGCGACACAAGACTCAATCACGCCAAAAACAGTGGAGATTTCAGAAAGAGTAACCATGTAACAGGAGTAACGGAAAATAGCGCTAAGGTGAGAACATGAGATATCATAATATACTTCAAAGACGATATGAATAATGGCGAAAAGGACTCCGGGTTGTGCTATGGCTGGCGGGCTGTGTGCGCCCGTCCGGAGTGCCACTCACCTGGGATATTTTTGCGCGGTTTGCCCTTTGGTAGACAAAAGCCAAGGACGAGCTGTGGGAATTTCTGGGGCGGGATTATATTGACGGCATTACGCGTATCGGGAGGCGATCCGCTTCATCCGCAGAACCGGCAGGAGAGGTCGCTATGCTTTTAGCAGAGATTCAGCAAAGCGTTCCGGAGTGTGTGTGGAGTTTATACCGGCTATTTATGGGACGAGGTAAAAGGATTTGCCGCTGATGCGGCGGTTGATGTGCTAATTGACGGAAGATTTGAGCGGGATAAATTGGCCCTGATGCACCATGGGTTGGCTCGTCCAATCAGAAAGTGATTGCCGCTGACCGGAGTCTGGCTGAGGGGACGGGGTTGTTTTGATATAGGATAAACGAGAATACTGGGGGTACCTTTTCTTTCTGTGAAAATGGGGAGAAAAGGTATTTTGCATAAAAATTGGCAAAATAGATCAAAACATAAGACAGGTGCCTAGAATAAGAAGAAAAATTCCCATAAAACGAATGGACAATTAAGAGAATAGATATAATAAGAGAAATACAAAATATTTTGTATGCGTCTATGTCCATATCCGAAATAGGCGCTGAAAACCAGTTCATAAAGAGAGGAATGAATAAAAATAAACAAAAAGGAGGATATCAATACCTACAAAATAGGCTGACCCATTGACTACACGAATAGGATTATGACATGAATGAAGAAGCAGTAAATTGGAAGTACCCAGTTCTGTATTTGGTGGTAGGGCGTTGTTGGTGCATATTGTCTGTCAAAGTTTTTCTCTTTATTGGAACATACGTTTATGAAGTTTTACAATTTATTTAGTATTGGAATAATTAACTAAAGTATATCCATAGGTATCAGTGGCAGAGCGTGTTTGTGGCTGCTGGGCGACGGTTTTTGTGATGCTTTCGACGCTACTTTGGGCTGGGACTTCGGCTTTCAGAACTGGATTTTGCGTTACTGGTAGTGGAGATTACGATGCCGCTTCGGGAACGGAAGCCCTTTTATGTCTTGGGCTTTTTGCAATCCCTTTTATAGCATGGCATCTACTTTGCACTAAAACAAAAGTTTCCAGTGGGAAGTACTGTTTCGGCAGGAAATGGATGATTTTCTGAATATGGCGAGTATTTTTGCAGTCATTTTTCTTTTCCGAGCGGGCGCTGGGATTCTCTACAAGCAATTGAGTTCTTTTGTGCAAAAGGAAAATGGAAGAAATGAGAGTCAGCGTCGCCAGGGACGCTTTGACAGGCTTAGTCAATCGCTGGCGAATGAGACCAGATTTTAGCGGACCTGAATGCTCGTTTGCAGAATGATAATATCAGCTTTGTGATGTGATATTGATCGTTTCAAGAATATCAATGACAGCTATGGGCATGAGGGTTGGCGATTGTGTGCTTCAGCAGAGTTTCAGATTATGAGCCACGAACTGCGGGTGATGATATCGTTGCTACCGCTGGGGCGGTGAGGGAGTTTTTGATATTGCTGCATAACCGCTGCAATGGCGAAAGAGCCGCTAAACACGACCGAAGTCAATGACATCTTAAAATCGGCTGTGCCGGAAAATCGAGACAACACGGTTTTGCAGTCAGGTACTGCAGATTCCGGTACAGTTACCTTTGGCGGAGTCAGCTCGGAGGGGTATCAGGATATTTACGAAATGATTCGGAAAGCCGATGCGCAGATGCATCAGGGGCAAAAGCCGGTAGAAATCAAGTAAAAATCGAAAGAGCGACTGGCAGAGCTTAGCCAGGAGGAAGCGCTGTGTTCGTGCACTCCGATTTTTGTCAGGACTGCTTGTCAAACATTGTTGAGGAAATAGGATTATAATAAGAAATGGAGCACCACGCTGGAAGCATTTCTTTTTACTTTTGGACAAAAAAGCTTGCCAAAGGGGCAGGACAGCAGAAAATGCGCGGGAAAGGGCATTGAAGTCGGCAGAGAAAGCTCCAAGTCAGCAAAGAAAAAGGAAGCAGTAGACGGCAGCAAAACGCCAAGCAGAGGCAAATAGGGGCAGAAAATAAAAGGCAAGGGAAAAGAGGATATTATGCAGAAAGCTGGAAGAATATGGATAAAAGAGCTGCTGGTGCAGAGCGCTTTGATTTTTATTAGATATTTTATTGATTAACTTGGCGGCGGGCTGGCTCTCTTTTAGTGCTGCTGATTTTAAGCAAGCAATATTCCGAGCGGATACAGCGAGGCGGTGTTCGCTATGCGCCAGGTTAATGTGGCGGTCAGCTGGGGAGCTTTGGCTGTTTCGCCTGTATCGCAGCCTTTGAAATACGCCGCGCATGGAGGAGCTGATCATATGGCATATGCCGTGGTATCACGGCGCAGGGCAATGGTGCGGAATACTTGCCGCGGTGTACGTGCACCCTCGAGAGCTTTCACCCGCTGTATGGGCTTTTGCTATTTGTTTGGTGGCAATTTCCCTTTTGCCTATCGTTTTTCAGAGCATTAAACAATCGCTACCGAATGACCGCAAAGCGCCGGACAATGATTATCGGAGCGGGGAAGCGGCAAATGCGATTTATCAAGGAGATTAATAATAGAATAATGTAGGACGGAAAAATTGTGTGTGCGATTGACGATAATCGGAGTAAGATTAGCAGTTATATTCAGGGGTAAAAGGTAAACCGGTGCCCGAGAGATATTTTGGAAATGGTCCGTAAATAGAGTAACGGACATCATTGTTGCCATTCCCACTCGTACTCTAGGAGCATCAAAGCCGATTTTGGATATCTGTAAGCAAACCGATATTCGCTCAAAGATTTTTACCGGGAATGTATCAGCTGATTAACGGGCAGGTTAGCGCCTCGCGACTTAGAAACGTGGATATTGAGGACTTGGTCGGGCGAGATACGGTGGATTTGGACTTGGGCGGTATTATGAATTATGTCGGCGGAAAAATCGTGATGGTAACCGGCGGTGGCGGCTCCATTGGCAGTGAGCTGTGCGCAGCTGGCTGGCGAATATCAGCCGGAAGCAGCTGATTATTGTGGATTTTCATGGGGAATAACGCTTATGACATTGAGCAGGAACTCAAGGCAAAATATGAAGGATTTGCAGCTGGCGGTGCTGATTGCCTCAGTTTGCGATGAAAAGAGAATGGCGGCGATTTTTCCGGCAATACCGTCCGGATATGTCTATCATGCGGCAGCGCATGAGCATGCCGCTAATGGAAGGCTGACCGAATGAGGGCGATTAAAAATAATGTGTTCGGCACCAAACGATGGCGGAACTGGCGGATTGCTGCGGGGTGAAGCGTTTTGTTCTGATTTTTCAACCGATAAAGCGGTCAATCCGACCAATACCATGCAGGGGCGTCAAACGGATTTGCGAAATGCTAATTCAAAAGCTTTGACAAAAATCCAAAACCGAGTTTGCAGCGGTTCGCTTTGGCAATGTTTTAGGCAGTAATGGCAGTATCGTGCCGCTTTTTCGTAAGCAGATTTTGCGGGCGGGCCGGTAACGGTTACGCATCCGGATATTATTCGCTATTTTATGACAATTCCGGAGGCAGTGGCGCGTGGTCTTGCAGGCGCGCTGGCAGAGCGGCGGCGAGATTTTCGTGCTGGATATGGGAGAGCGAGGTTAAAATCGTGGATTTCGCTCGCAACCCTGATTCGGCTGATGGGCTTTGTGCCGGTTAGGTATCAAGATTGAGTATATTGGGCTCGCGTCCGGGAGAAAAGCTATATGAGGGTTTTAAATGGCGGAGGAGGGGCTTACAGGAAACGGGCAGTTAAGCTGATTCATATCGGGCGTCCGATTCCAATGGAAGAAGAAGCTGTTTGCCACTAAAGTGTGGGTCAAAGGCGGCTAGTCAAGAAGCCGAGGACGAAATAAAAAGATCTATCAAAAGCATCGTGCCGACCACCGCACCGAGGAAGCAGTGAGTTGTGCCAGCACAGGAGGCGATGGAAAATGATTTTTGATATCACGAGCGATGTCAGTGTTGATTGCCCAAAAATTGTCAAAGCAAAATCGTTTCTTGGATTTTGGTTTTTGGATTTTATACCGACAGACCAGGCAGGCGGTAAACTTTTGCAATTAGAGGTGGCAGAACGGCGACAAAACGCGACAAAGAGGCGATTCTCAATGTTTATGAGATGAAAGAACAGATAGCATTTAAGGGTGCAGCTTGCTTTCAATTTGATGCACCGGACGAGAAAGGTGGTTGGACTTTGTAGCGGCGAGATCGGCGCGTTTACCAAGGGAAAGCAGTATGAGCTGATGTGGAGCAGTAGCCAATGATGACGTCTATCGCTATCACGCTATATGATGACGGGCTGTTGACGAAGGAGCAGGCACTGGAGGATTTAAAGATTCTGAAAAATTATTCAATCATCAGCTGGTATTTACTACGGAGCAGGCATTGGGCTAGTTTGCACTTTCGCGAGGCGGCGGGTATGACGACCAGTCAGTTCGGTGCAATGCTGGCGCTTATCGTACCGCCGATTATTGGGGAGATTGGCTAGCAGTAAATCTTAGGGAGCAGAGACAGTTTCTTGGCTTCTACCGTTCCAAGCTTTACCGAGAGCTTGCACTGGAGCCCAAGCTTTGGCATTATAGTCCGATGACGCTTTCATACGATGTATCGGGACGAGCTTCTTACAGGGCTCGTGGCGATTATCCGGCGACGAGGGCATAGATGAGAAGCGATTGATGTTCTAATGTGCTGAAAAGAGTTATCGCTATTTTAAAGGGCTTTCCGGAGCAGGCAGGCGCGTCTTTGAGCAATATGATATGTATCATGGCTGGCTTCGTAAAATACTTTGAGGTGCTGCTGCACACGATGCGTGATTTGGCGCTGACAGCAGTATTTTGACACAAGCGTATTGCCGCCGCCGCCGAGCGCAAAGGACAATATCGAGCTGCGTGTGCTTTTGCAAAAACAGCTATAATAAAAGAAAAGAACAGCCGGCTGACAGTAAGTGAAGTGATTATGACATGGAGCAATTAGCTGGTCGTAGACGATGAGAAATGCCGGTTACCGCACAAATCTTGCGCTTTGACTGAAAAGAAGGCTCGAAGTGTATGCTGCCGAAAACGCGCCAGCGAAGGTATGGAACTGTTTTGCAGAAAAGCCGGATTTGCTCGCTCGCCAAGGATATTTGAGGATGCCGGAGCTGGACGGCTTTTGAAGCCTATGCAAACATGATCCGAGGAGTCAAACGTCCCCATTATTATGCTTGACGGCTCCAGGCGGGATGCCAGTCGACGATGCGCGGTGCTGGGGCTGGAGCTTTGGGGCGGATGATCATATTGCATCGCTCTTTATGCCATGCGTTTTGCCGGGGTGAGTCAGACTGCGCCGGCAAAATATGGGCGCGCAAGCACCGCCTCAGCCGATACAGATTTTGCGCTTGCTGGGAAGATTAGAGGTCGATACGGTTCAGTATAAGCGTCACCAGAAAGACAAGGCAGAGATTGATTTAACCGTTCGGGAATGCCGAACCGCCGAAGTTTTAAATGGAACAGGGCAACTCGATTTTGCACCAGAGCAGCTCTTAGAGCAGGTTTGGGGATGGCGAGATATTATGGCGATGTGCGGACGAATCGATGTAACGGTGCGCAGACTTCGGGACCGAAGATGAGCCGAGCAATCCCATTTATATTTTGAACAAACGAGGCGTGGGCTGTATTATTTTAATCCGAAAGAAAAACGAGGTTTAGAGAACGGCGCATTTAAAGTATACGCTGGCGCTTGGTGACGATGACGTTCTGCTGGTCATTATTGTCACGCGATGGCGAGCGGAACTTTGGTCTATACCCTGACCAGAGATAATGAACAGGCGGTGATAAAATGACTGCGGCGGCTGGCAGCACTGGCAGCAGCGACATCGGCAGAAGACAAATGCTTCTGCCGAGGTTCTGCAGCAGTACATGAACCCCTTTGACACAGCGACTGGGGCAGCCGGCATCAGAGGCAGCTTTATTTGTATGTGTTGCGAACCAATGGCGAAGTGATTTATACCACATCGGAGATGGGAGACTGCCAAGCGGATTTTAGCACCGCAAACGATGGCGGCGGCGAGCGATGAGCAGGAAACGCTCGAGGAGTTTGACCGGAAGTTAGTAATATTCGGGAAAAATGACCGTCTGATGGGGCTGGCACCCGCCGGTCAGGGACAATCAAGGGAAGTGGCGTTTCTTCTTTCGCTTTTCTAAAAGGCACCGAACAAGTCGAAGAAAACATCCGGCGGACAGTGTATGCGGCTTTCCATGCGTCGATTTTGCCGGCGATTGGGCTGGCAATGTTGCAAGCGGTTATGTTTTGCGGCTATCTGACAAAACCGATTCGCCCGCTCTCTAAGCGCGAGCGACAGGATATGGCAGGAAATCGGGAGCGATTCCGGTGCTGTCGGATGATGAAATTCCGATTTGACCGTGAATCGAATTATATGTAGCAGTCCCCAAACCAGACGCTGGAGCAAATGACGGGCGATAAAATGGGAAACCATTATTCATTATGCACCGGTGGATTTATGGTATTTGATGAAGTGGGGAAAATCATTCGCATCCGGCGTCGATGAACGAATGAGCCAGGTTTTCTGGTGCCAAAAGCTATGAGGGAAGTGGTTTTGGCGAAACGGTGGAAATCCCTTGTCAGGAGCTGATTGGGCAAATGCAGCAGGAGTTGACAGCCGAAAGTCTACCCTTGGAAAGGGAAAATCAATATTTTAATGTAGCATTTGTTCGTTGGTTTTAGTGATGAGCGAGCTCGTGGCGTGATTTGCGTCATTCTGGACGTAACGAGCGCCAAAAAGCTGGAGCAGATTCAAAAAGAGTCTGTCGCTATCGTAAGTCGCATGAGCCGCGAAACGCCGATTACAACGAGAGAAAGCGGCTATGCCGAAACCTTGCTGGACGTTGCTGCGGAGGATACAAGCCGGAAACGTTTTTAACGGTAATCAATTCGGAAAAGCGACCGAATGGCGGCTCGGTTCAGGGATTTGCTGGACCTTTATCGAAAGTTAGATAACAAAAAGCTGGGCACTCAGTCGTGATCAGATTGAGCTGACGGGCTGAGGTTGCGCAATGCAGTAGACGCTTACCAGATTCATGCTCGCATAAAGAGCGCAGCGAGCTTTTGTTTTGAGGCGGAAGAGTATATATATGTTATGGCGGTACCGGCAGTAATTTCGCTTAGGTCTTTTCACCCACTCTGATTTCCAATGCCGTAGAAGACGGCGAGGGAAGCTGGTGTTACGGTATCGCCGTCGCAGAGAGGAAGCCGTTTGGTATCGGTGGAGTTCAGGATGCGCATTGGCACGTGAGCGCGGAAGGAATTTGCACCTCGCATTTTTGAACGGTTTTACCGAGTCGGTAAGGCTCGTTCTCCGGGCGATGGGCGGAACGGGGTTGGGGCTTGCGATTGTTCGGGAGATTGTAGGTATCATGGCGGCCAGTCGAGGTTACCTCAGGTCAAGCAGGGGCTAATATTTTTCTTTGTATTTTCCATGCTGAAACGGATGCGAAGTTCGTAACTTATCCGTTAGCGGATTATGTGGGTTTGTAACATAAATCCGATATAATAAGTAGCGTAACAGCATATGCCCATGCTTTCAGGCAGATGTGGAAAATAGCAGGAGAAAGGGCGATTATGAAGAACATCATTAGGTTATTTTTCGTTGGTTTTGCTATGGACGTTCCTTTCTTTTGCTGCCGAGGCAGCACCCCAAGTGGCGGAATTCGTGAAACCTGGCCAGACAATAAAGTTATGACAAACAGGCAGCGGAAGAAAAGGATTATTCCAGATCAGGCAGTTAAGCTGGAGCTGGTGGGACCACCGCAGAGGAGCTTACTGCAATCGGTGAAAAGAATTAGAAGAGTCTAAAAAATGAAAATGGCGTGGTCGACAAATTGGTTCTAACTTTGACCTTGACTGGCATTGGTGAAAAAGAACGAAGCTCTTTACCGGCAGCCGTAAGCTGTTGGGCAATGGCAACAAGGAAGATCGGTGGATTTGGTGCTGTTTTATTTGGCAGAAAAAGGGCAATAAAACCGAACCGAGTGATTTTGCAGCTGGATCGATCTATACCGCTGGTGCCAGTAAACTGTTTACCCCAGCGCTGAGGTGAAAATAAACCGGTCGGGCGTAAATTGCTTGCTGATTCGGGTTGGCGGAGAAAACCAAAACAGCGAAGCCAGATTTATCAAATCGTAGCGGAGATATCAAACCAAGGATAAGTTAGAAAATTATGACGTAAAGTTCAAAAATAGTCGTGCGGGCAGCGTGGCAACGCCATGACCTTTGCAGAGCCGTCAGAAACACTTACGAGGGGCTGGCAAACGACCGAATAGAACTCGGCGGTTCCTGCCGTAGTACCGGCAATTGGCTTAAAAAGACTAAAGCGAACTACCGACAGGAAAGAATAAAGGAATGCCTTTTCCTCCGGAGGCGGCCCAAGAGGATATGGAATGGAGCAAAGATGAGCGGCAAAACAGCGATTAAATCTATGACGTGTGATGCTTATTTTTAATATAAGTCTTTACAGATTGAAGGCTGGTTTGAAAACCATGGCCTTTTTCTACTGCCATGCCGAAGCAAACAACGGACCAGGCGTTTGCGGGAGCTGGTGTGGAACCCCCGGAATATGTTGCGTTATAATTCGCGGAGAAAGCGAGGAGAGTATCGGGTGCTGGACTCCTGCCGGCATACTGTTTAGCTCGATTTTAAAAGATACCATGAGGTAATTCGCCAGCTCCAGAAGATGACGGTGTAGCAACCAATATATGAGTATGGGGGAGCTGTTTGCCCGGCCGCCTCTCTGGGTCAGTCAGACAGATCCCAGATTACGGCGGACGGCGGGGTTCACCTTGTTCCCTAACCCGCAAGGGAGAGAATGAACTGGAATAAGATTTTGTCCGTTTTGTTGTCTGTTCCTGATAATCATCA
>BNJT01002849.1_pt1 | contig 46444 bp, 65 predicted proteins | sample 8540491 | NCBI WGS metagenome assembly BNJT01 (sample SAMD00202455, study PRJDB9452) | human saliva metagenome | host: Homo sapiens | reverse complement strand
GACAGACTACCGAAAGCCTAAGCTACATTCCTTTGAGCAATTTGCTGTTTGTTTATACATACATAAAGGACTTTTTGTACCCCACGAGTTGTATGCGTTCATATCCCCACAAGTGGGTATACAAAAGACACACTATGCACAATAGAAGTCTCATCGAAAAAGCCTACTTTATGAACGAAAAACAAGGCAATAAAACATGCAAATACCTTTTTACAAACATAGCTATTACTCAACTATCTGCTCACCAATGTATTACAATACCTATTGTTTTGCGTTCCGAAAAAGAGCCTGTTTTTGCATGGTAAAAGTGGTTGTTCCACATCGCAAAACAGCCACTTCCCATAACGCTAAAACATTATTATAAATTCCCGTAGAGGGTCATTTTTACAAAAAGAATGTATTTCTCTCGAAAATATGGTAACTTTTGTTCTAAAACATCATACTGCCTAAATTGCTCTAATAATGTGACAAAATGGGGATTCCTAATTGACAACACAGAATATGAAAACTTATTTTGTGGAAGAGAAAAAGGCAAAAGAAAAGGCTGACTTCACAGCCAGCCTTAATCCTATACAAAAACATTATGAAATAATTTTTATTTCGCGAACAAGATTTTTATTTGGTATATAGCATGGTCTCTACCATTACTATTTTCTTATTGTACCTGACTGCAGATGCGACATTTTCTTTCACAATAACGTTCACACTGCACTCTGATATCATATCCCTAACATTGCCCCGAGAATGAAATCCTCTTCTGGCGAGCTGATTCAGTGGTTTGGTGATAAACAAGCGGATTGCATCTAAACATTCTTTACGACCAAAGAACAAATTCAAACTATTGTTTCCTACTGGCTGAATAATATAAGGTATCTGCTGACTGTGGAGGCGTGCAACTACAAAGTCTTGGTACTTTTTGTTGAAAGTATACAACACCATTTGACGCACTCCTTTTGAACTCATAAACATGGTTCAATAAAACTTTCATATCAGTAGCCATACCTAATGTTATGCCCTATGAATGTTCAGATACAATCAGGCTTTTCTTTAAAAGAGAACCTTTAATACTATCTAACCAAGCATCAATTCTGCCTTCTGTCTTATCGTCTTCATTAACATCGTCAAGTGCAAGACCAATAAACTCACCATCTACAACAGCATCGCTATCGTCGAACGTGTAGCCTTCAGTAGGTACACTTCCTATGATTTTTGCACCTTGGGCAGCATCGTAGAATTTCTTTCATTGCACCGCAGAACGTGTCAGAATAAGATTCGCTGTCACCACAACCGAAAATTGCTACAGTCTTGCCAGAAAGATCAGCATTCTTCAAAACGTTTATGCCATCATACCAATCGTCCTGCAATTCGCCTGCTCCCCAAGTAGAAGTACCAAGGATTGGGTTGTCGTGATTGGCGATGGTATCAACAGAAAAATCTGCAACGTTGATAGCTTCTACCCAATTTCTCTGCAATGGTGTTTGCAATATTCTCACATGTACCGGTTGATGAACCGAAAACTACTATAGCACTCTTCATATTCGTATTGATATTTTTGTTACGTTTGTTTTGTTTACGTTTGCAAAAGATAGAGAGTTTCCTTGTTCCGTGCAATACCTAAAAATAGGGTTCTTGCAAAATACCTACTTTTTAAGTAGTGGTTTGTTAGCTTTAACGCAGCGTTTTTCTACAAGAAAAGAAGTAACAAACGGACTTTAATATTTTTATTTTACATTCATTAAAGAAATCGCAACAAAAACACCTAAACAAAGTTAGTAAAACGCAAAAAGATGGTAGCGCAAAATGTTTCCGCATTCTACGCTACCATCTTCTATCGATAGAAAGTGCCATTTGCACAATTTCCGAATACCTATTATATGTTATTTCACTACAAGCTTATCGCTTCCTGCAGCTTTAAAACTCATATCCAATCCCTTCACGCTATGTGTCAGTGCGCCAAAAGATATGAAATCGACACCTGCTTTTTGCGTATGGTATCATCGTTTCGTGAGGTTATTCCGCCACTCGATTCCGTTTCGCAGCGTCCTGCAACGATGTCTACTGCCTTTCCGAGTGTCTTCGGGTGTGAAGTTATCGAACATAATACGGTCGCAGCCTTCCGCCAATGCCTCGTCGAGTTCTTTGAAATTGCGCACCTCGCACTCTATTTTCAAGTCCTTGCCTTTCTCCTTGCAATAGGCTTTTGCACGCGAAATAGCATTGTGAACCCCACCGCAGAAGTCTAGTGGTTGTCTTTTAGGAGTATCATATCGAAAAAGACCGATGCGATGGTTTGTGCCTCCGCCGATATAAACTGCTTCTTTCTCAAGCATACGCATACCCGGAGTGGTCTTGCGAGTGTCTAATACACGTGTCTTTGTGCCTGCATCAATCAGGGTTTGCTGGTATTTGTGAGTCATTGTGGCTATGCCGCTCATACGCTGAGTATGTTGAGCATCAAGCGTTCTGTCTGCAAAAGACTTTGTTCGCGCCCCTTACATTCATAACAATATCGCCGGGCTTTACGTGTGCGCTGTCTTCGATATACACTTCCACCACGAGTTCGGGGTCGAAGCGATGGAAAACACGCTTTTTGCAATGTCTACTCGGCAAATATTCCCTCTTCTTTTTATCAGCAATCTGCTTTTCGCCCATAGCGTCGGCAGGTATGCAACAAAGGGTTGTATGGTCGCCATCGCCAATATCTTCGCTAAAGGCAAGGTCGATTAATCTATCGTTTAATTCTTCTACTTGTAACATATCGTTATTATATAAATAAGGTGGAAAACGGATTGCAGCGTACTACAAACCAAGTTTCCTTGATATTTCCAACATCTTATTGATAGGGGCGCACAGCCTTTTCTGCAATTTCAGGGTCTACCTCTATCGTAGGCCATTCAGTGCTTAATGCAGTTGTACAGTTTCCTCATTGTAATGAGTTTCATGTAGTTGCATTCGTTGCAAGCACGTGGTTCTTCGTTCGATGGCGCAGGAATGAAGGTCTTTTTGCGGTGCAGACCTCTGCATTTCGTGAAGTATGCCCACTTCTGTAACGACAATGAACTTTTGTGCATCGTCGTTGATGCTGAACTTCAGCAAAGCTGCCGTGCTGCCCACCTTGTCGGCAAGTGCAGCTACTTCGCCCGTACATTCAGGGGTGTGCCAATACCTTTGCATCGGGGTGTTGTTGCTTCAGCTGTTAATGCCTTCCACAGAAAAAGCGTTCGTGCACATGGCAACCACCGTCCCAAAGCAGCATATTGCGACCTGTGATACGGTTGATGTAGCCTCCGAGGTTCTTGTCGGGACCGAAAAATAATCTTTGTATCTTTTAGGGAACGACTCACAACTGGCACGCATTGCTACTGGTAACGACAACATCGGTGAGCGATTTTTGTTGCTGCCGTAGTGTTTACATAGCTTATCACGGTGTGGTCGGGGTGAGCTTTCACAAACTTCTCGAAATGTATCGGTTGGGCAACTCTCTGCCAACGAACAAGAAGCGTTAAGGTCTGGCACCAGAATCGTTTTATCGGGACAAAAGTATCTTGTTGGTTTCGCCCATGAAATGCACGCCACACATTACGATAATATCGGCATCGGTAGTGGCTGCTTTCTGCGCTGAGCAAGAGCTGTCGCCTATGAAATCAGCCAAGTCCTGCACTTCTGCGTCTGTGTAATAATGTGCCATTATCACGGCATTCTTCTCTTTACACATACGTTTTATTTCAGTCTTTACATCTATATTGGCAGGGTATCGGTTCGTCAATAAAGCCCTCTTCGCTCCATTTCTTATCAATCATGTCTTATAATATTTATTGTATTTCCTAACAGTTAATCTTTCTTTGCGGGTCGTTGGCGTGCTTCGGATAGTCTATTGTATAATGTAAGCCACGGCTTTCCTTGCGTGCTATTGCCTGACGGGTTATCAGATAACCTACGTTTATCATATTTCGCAGTTCGCAAATATCCTTTGTGGCCTTTACTTGCTTGAAGAGTTGCTCGGTTTTTCTTCGTAAAGCAGGTCGAGGTCTGCTCCAAGCTCTTTTCAAGCGTAAGTTGCTGCGCACAATGCCAACATAGTTGCTCATGACCTCGCCCACTTCCTTTACGCTCTGCGTTATCAGCACTCGTTCTTCGTTGAGAGTGTGCCAGCATCGTCCCATTCGGGTATATCGGTGTTGAATTGATGGTCGTCGATAACGTCAAGCGTGTGTTCTGCGGCTGATTTAGCATAGACAGCAGCCTCTACAAAGCGTTGCTTGCCAGACGATTGCCCCATGCAAGCCCGTGCAGGCACATTCGCCAACCGCATAAAAGTCGCTTTTTATGGTGCTTTCGCCATTCAGGGTCTACCTTTATGCCACCGCACATATAGTGGGCACTTGGGCACACCGGAATATACTCCTGGTTATGTCTATGCCCAAACTAAGGCACTTTGCGTATATGTGCGGAAAGTGCTTTCGGGTTTCGTCAGCATCTTTGTGCGTTACATCGAGAGCAGACATAGGCAAGTCCGTGTATCTTCATTTCGTGGTCGATAGCCCTTGCCACTACATCGCGGGGAGCGAGCGAAAGTCGCTCATCGTATTTCTGCATAAATTCGTCGCCATTGGGCAGACGGAGAATACCGCCATAGCCACGCATCGCTTCGGTTATCAGGAAAGCAGGACGGGTTTCTTTCGGATTGTAAAAGCACCGTAGGGTGGAACTGCACGAACTCCATATCGGCAGCGGTTCCTTTCGCTCTATACACCATTGCCACACCGTCGCCAGTGGCTGTGCTCGGGTTCGACGTTGTGCCATGAGACTGCTCCGCAACCGCCAGTTGCCATAAGTGTAACCTTGCTTAAATAGGTGTCTATCTTCTGCGTGGCAGGGTTCAAGATGTACGCACCGTAACATTCTGCATATTCGGTGTACGGCGTGTTACTTCAATTCCGAGATGATGTTGCGTAATGATTTCTACGGCATAATGGTTTTCGAGCACCGTAATGTTCTCGTTGCTGCACTGCCGCCATAAGTCCGCGTTGTATTTCGGCTCCCGTATCGTCAGCATGGTGAAGTATGCGAAACTCACTGTGTCCGCCTTCACGGTGTAAATCGTATGCACCTTCGTTGTTCTTATCGAAGTTTACGCCCCAGCCGACAAGGTCGCTGATAACGAGGAGCATTGCGAACAACATGTTTCACCGCCTGCGGGTCGGAAATAAAGTCGCCAGCCACCATCGTATCGGTTATATGTTTCTCGAAATTGTCTATCGATAAGTTGGTAACAGAGGCTATACCGCCCTGCGCTTTCGTTGTATTTGCTTCGTCGAGCGTGGTTTTACACACCAATACAACCTTGCCCTTACCACTATTTGCAACGCGAAGGGCGTAGCTCATTCCGGCTATGCCTGCCTATGACAAGAATATCTGACTTATGTATCATGCTAATATTGCAGTTTTTCAGAACAGATGCAAAAGTAATAATATTTTTCTTAATATGCCAACACAAAAAGCCTTTTTTTACTAATTAAATTGCCGAGAAATGCGTGAGTATTTTTATACTTGCTGCAGTATTCTCTCAAAAGTGTCTTATAAGACTATTTTCCTATAAGACAATTTTCTATGGACTGACGCATTGTTTATTTAACAACTTAACTACCCCTCACTTTTTACTATAAACGTAACTATTCAGCGATAAGGTGTATAAACTATTATTAATTATCAGCAAGTTATATAAATAGATACAGACAAATTCTAATAAAGAATGTCATTTCGAACCTTTTTGCCAGAATGTTAAGTTTATAAGTTTTTGATATTCAATGTTTATTATCGCTGAATAGTTACCTATAAACCACTATAAATTAAAAATTTATAAACTTGAATGTACCATATATTTTGACAAGAAACTTAAGGCTGTACAAGATGAAGGCTTGTGAGAAAAGCTTTTTAAGGCTAACCTAAGAGAAAATATGGACAAGAGTTTCTTTCATTTTTAGACTTATGAAATTGTATGTTTACCTCACTAAAAATCTACTGGTCTCTGAGAATATGAAGTGATATAAAACAAAAATATCATAACTCCTTGAAGTTATGATATTTACAATTTTCATAGAAATCCCTGACGCTATTTTCAGGGCACTTAAAGCGGTGCGTACGGAACTTGAACTTGTTTCTGTAACACCCTGTATCACAACTATTTTTATTGGTCTCATTCATCTATGTAGCCAAATTGTAGCCACTATAGAGTATTTTAGAGTACTTAAATAATTCGCTCTACTGACATCACCTATGTCATTTCGAGGTACAAAGGTACATAAAAATGAACCACCGCCAAATATTTGATTGAAAATCTTTTAGAAAGATTCCGGCTACAATTTCAGTGCACGGTGCAAGCCCTTATATATAAAAGGGACTTGCACCGTGCACTGACAGTCTATCCGTGTGTGAAACAATAAAAATGCAAATAGTATCATATTGCCAACATTGGCAATCCAATATTCTTAAAAAAGGTTTATTTCTTTGGAACTTTGCACCTATAAATCAAAATAAACAAACAAATATGGATAAGAAGATGATACCTCAAAAGGGAGAGGGACGCTTGTTTATCGTGCTTCCCACTCTTGAAATCATGCTGTCTTCTTGCGATAACAGCAAGATGAGAGCCCAAGTTGCCGGCATGGAGAATTCCAATTTCAGGAAGCATTGCAAGATGCAGACAGATTTGAGAATTGACACCTATACCAAATGCGCCTCCGCATTCGACATGGATGTACTTCTTTTTGCATCTTCCCAAAGGAATGATAGAATCTTTGGTACATACCACCGAAGACAAGACCATCATTTCTTCACAATTGAGGAGAAGACCTCATCTTTTGTTGAACAGGCTCTGTCAGGTAGATCACAAAAGAATGATTCAACATATCCATACTTCTTGCCAACCGTATAGTAAAAAGCAAGACAACCTATCTACATTTCGTGATTTAATGGCAGCTATTGAGGAACTTATCCAAAAACTGATGCGTGATGACAGAGAATAACATGCTTCCTACCGCCCTTTTTGGAAGAAATACATTCCTTGAAGAAAATATGGAACGGATTACAGGCTTCATCCTTGAACTGAAACAGGACTATGCCGTGTTGGAAGAAAAGATTGAGCTGAATTCTTCTGATGTCCTGCGACTTCTCGGCATATCCAGAGCTTCACTTGCGCGATGGAGAGACAGCAAGGTTGTCCTTACCGCTATGTTTCCTGCAATCACGTGGTCTATCCCTTCAAAGGACTGTACATTGCAATCAAGACGGGACGTGCTTCCTTCAAAAGGCTTTCGCAGGGTGGAAGCCTTGCAAAGGCTCAATGCCTACAAGGGACGGTATACTGAAAGGATATATGGGAGACTCACAAATTCTGTTTGAGGAACTATGAACATTAGGGAAGAAATCTTGGAACACACAAAACAGGGGGACTTGAAGTCTTCAGTTTCTATATGCCGATTGACTTTGTTCCGAAACGGAATTTTCGGAATCCATTATATGAGGATAAAAGGGCATCCTGCAACATCTATCTTGATACAAAATCGCAATGCTACCGCATGAAAGATTTTGGGAACGAGGCATATTCAGCGATTGTTTCTGGTTTGCAGCGACGATGCTTGGTCTCGATGTTCGATCGAATTTCAGAAAAAAGTGTTATTGACTATCATACAGGATCTAAACCTCAACATTACCGTGGATTTTAAGACTGATGAGAATAGAAAAACAAAATCTCCTAAGGACGTCCGTCTTGTTTCTCCAACACCAACCAATGCAAAAGAAAGGCTTTCCGAAAAGAAAAAGGTATTCAAACTATACGAACAACCATTTAATGCTGAGGAGTTGTCCTTTTGGCTGCGCTATGGGATAACAGACAGGATATTACAGCGGTATCACGTTAAGTCTCTGTTTCGTTATGAAACAATCTCTAATCAGGGGAAAACCTTTTAGCTTGACTTCTACAAGGGAAGAACCAATGTTCTGTTATATGATGGAGACTTTGTAAAGCTGTATCGTCCACAAAAGTAAGTTACGCTTCCTTTTACGGAGGGATAAATTGAAAGATTATATCTTTTGGTTTTGAGCAGTTACCAAGTAAAGGGGACGTTTTTATTTATCACCGGTGGAGAGAAAGATGTGTGTCACTATCTTCACATCACTTTTAATGCCATCTGCTTCAATAGCAGAACTGCCTCCATTCCTGAGCCTATTATCGAAAAGCCTGCAACTACGATTTAGACACATCGTTCTGCTTTATGATACGGATGAAACCGGACTACGAGAAGCAGAGAGGCAAGCCAAGCTGTTGGAACCATACCATGTGTTTTATCTGAGACTATCTTTGCAAGGTACAAAAAGCAGAAAAAGACATTTCTGATTTTTGCTTTGGGGAAAGACAGAAAAGGATTTAACTTCTTTACTGACAGAAAAACTTTCAAGATATATACCCATACAATTATGATGCTGCAATCATGTGAAATAGACTATGACAATCCTCCTGATGCTTCAAAGTCCGTTGTGGCAGTAAATGGTGTGCCACTGGGTACGCAGGATAATCTGTTTTTGTATCACAGGTGGGGAGGGACAGGCAAGAGCAATTATGTGGCAGCCATTCTTGACGGACATTAGGAACAGAACAGTTACCTGCCGAGAAAACATTGGGATTGAAGTACGCCCAACCCCTAACGGCTGGCGGTATTACACTACGATACGGAACAGTCTGAGGCACAACTTCACAAGAATTTGGGTAAAACTTACAACGTGCATCACTGAAAAACTGTGCCGGAATTTTACCACTCCTGATCTTGCCTCGCTCTCCCGTAAGGACCGCCTTAAACTTATCCGTGAGAGTATGGACTTGTTTTCATCACAAGCATGGTGGTATCCATCTCGTGGTGATTGACGGCATAGCCGACCTGATACGCTCCGCCAATGATGAAACGGAGAAATGTGCCATCGTTGACGAACTTTATCGTCTGGCAGGTATCTACAATACCTGTATCATCTGTAGTCCTTCACTTTGTACCTAACGGCATTAAGTTGCGCGGACATATCGGCTCTGAACTGCAACGCAAGGCTGCGGGCATTCTCTCCATAGAGAAAGACGATAATCCCGAATATTCCGTTGTGAAAAGCATTGAAAGTCCGTGACGGAAGTCCGTTGGACGTACCGATGATGCTTTTCGGATGGGACAAGGCAGAGGATATGCACGTCTATCGCGGAGAAAAATCGAAAGAGGATAAGGAGAAACGAAAGACCGATGAGCTGATTGCCGTTATTAAAGAAGCTTTCCGAAAATACCATCAAACTCACCTATCAGGAACTCTGCGAGGTGTTGATGCGTGAAATGGAAATCAAAGAAAGGACGGCGAAGAAATACATTGCCTATATGAAAGAGCAACATATCTTGGCGCAAGATGCAAGTGGAAATTATCAAAAAGGGGAACTATGCCATACTTAGACCACCAGCCTGAAGACACATGGCAGAAACGCCTGTTTGATAGCCTGAAAGAACATGGAAGACAAACTCGACCGTTTGCTTGTCCTGCGGGGAACAGGAAATAGATACAACAGTCCGCCCTCCATTGAAACTGAATACTTGGACATCATAGATGTCTCCAAAATCTTGAAGGTGGAACAAAAGACTGTTTACAATTGGGTTTGGGCAGGAAAAATTCCTTATCTCAAAAGCCAATGGACGATTGCTTTTTCTCGGGAAGAGATTGACGAGATGCTGAGAAGGCGAGATAGTTGGTGATGCGTATTTGTCGGTTTTTATTGTTGTTTTGTTGTGTAAATGCAAAGCAGTTACATTACAAAAATAACGGTTGCAAAATTGATAATACTTACATTAACACTGGCATGGCTCGCCAATCTCGTTTTTTCTCTGTTTTTGTGCTGATTATGAGATTTTTATATGTATCTTTGTTGTCGTGAATAATGCATTATTTCGCGACAAAATACATTACAATTATGATAGAAAAGCATTGAAAGTAAAATACTTATGAAATCAAAGAAGTGCGGACGTGGTTCTGTGTGTTTTTGTAGGGGATTTTTATTTCGTATGGCAATCGAGATGCCGTTAATAAGGCTTTTGGAACGTCTCGTAGAAAAAGGACAGATGCTTAGAGTTGCACGTGGCATTTATTGCTATCCCAAAATGGAAAAAGTATATGGTCTGGGTATGGTTCCTCCATCGCTTGAGGATATTGCCAAAGCAATGGCAAAAAGGGATGGCGCAAGAATTGTCCCAACGGGGCTTTATGCCCAATACCAGTTAGGACTGACTCAACAGATACCGATGAACATAGCTTACTTAACCGATGGCGTCTCACGTACTATAAATCTTGGCGAAGGAAAAAACATAAAATTCAAGCGCGTCTCTCCCAGATATTTCTCCATCCGTAGTCGGTTGGCCCTTCTCTTAACAACAGCCCTTAAAGACTGGAAAGTAGAGAACCTGACTGATGAGCAGGTTGCTACCATTAAAATGAAGTTAAACGAAAATCCTCACCTTCAAGTTGCAGACCTCAAACTGATGCCTTCAAAGGTAAGGGAATTTATAGTTGGTCTATATGAATAGGTTTCTTGGATTATCCGACTCACAACGGAAAAAGCGTCTATGAATCAATTGCAGATAAAGTCGGGTTTACCTGACAAGTGATAGAGAAAGATTTTTGGGTAACTGCAATCTTGCAAACTATCTTTTTCACTTCCTATAGCAGAGCATCTTGTTTTCAAAGGCGGCACAAGTCTGAGCAAAGGTTGGAAACTTATAGAGACGATTCTCGGAAGATATAGATGTTGCTGTCAATCCTGTTTTTCTTGGTGCTCCTGAAGGAGATCTCACGAAAAACAAATCAAGAAATTGCGCAAGGCATCATCGCTTTTTGTTTAGAGGAACTAACCCCTATGATGTGTGAAGAACTAAAAAGACAAGGCTTTGCTGTCGTTTGTCACGAGTTAATGCCCAACCCAATGGCGAAGGTGACGCCACCTATCCCGAGCCACGTCAGATTTATCTTCACTACAAATCAGTTTTTGACAAAGGAGCTTACATATCTCCGCCCTGATATTGTATTGGAAGTGAGTGCACGTTCATTGCTTGATCCGACAGAATTAATACAAATTAAAAAGTATTATTGAGAGCAACTTCCGATTACACCATTGGCTGACAGTGCCATTTATACTGCTATTCCCCAAAAGACATTCCTTGAAAAGGCGTTCTTGCTTCATGAACTCTTCTCCATTCCGGACACGGAATGATAGCAGAACGCAGAGCCGACATCTTTATGACCTTTACACCATGATGAATAAAGATTTTTGCACAGAAAAGCCATTGAAGATGATGCATTACTGGTGGTGCAATAAAATTGATGCCACTTCTATATTGATTTGATATTTAACCAGTTAGAACGTTCTTAGATTTTTGATTTGAAATGGTAAGAGTAATTTTGCAGCCTAAATCTGCAAGATTATGAATATTGGAAAAGTACATATTCTCTCAAGTCATAGACTTTTGTTCCTCGTTACCAGTTTGATAAACTTGTCACGAAATATAAAGGTGATAGACATTCAAGAGAATTAAACAGCTATAATCATCTGTTACATTTATTGTTCGGTCAGATTACTGGCTGTGATTCCTTAAGAGACATATGTATGTGCCTGACAGCACATCATAATATATTGTATCATTTAGGAATTCGCAAAACAGTCTCTCATTCTTCGTTATCTCGAGCCAATGAGAACCGCAACTATCACATATACGAGGAACTGGGCAAATATCTCATTGAACAAGTACGTCCATTGTATTCAGAGACAAAATTGTCAGAGGTATCTGTTGACAATGTACTTTATGCTTTAGGACTCCACAACAATATCAACAAGCATAGCGCTTGCAACCATGAGCTTTGGGTAAATACAGTAAGGAGCAGTTAAAATGCACACATTGCTTGATTTACAGTGGAAGCATTCCTGCCAGCATTCATATTACAGACGGCAAATGGCATGACAGTAACGAGCTGGATAGGGATTGAGCCAGAGCCACTTGCATTTTATATGATGGATAAGGCATATGTGGACTTTGATGCATTATACAGATTTCATAAGGCTGGTGCATTTTGGATTTGCCGTCCAAAAAGACAACATGCGATATGAGATTGTGAGACCACAAAGAAGACTTTGATGTAAGCACTGGAGTAAGAGGCGATTTTACAATACGCCTAACTACATGACAAATCCGAAAGCTATATCCTGAACATATCCGAAAAGTGTGTTACTATGATGCAGACAACGGTAAAGAAGTCGAATTCATAACCAATAACTTTGAGATTGAAGCATTAGAAATTGCAAAATCTCTATAGACACAGATGGGATATTGAGGTCTTCTTCAAATGGATCAAACAAAATATTGTTGTCAAGACTTTAGTGGGATTTTCAAAGAATGCGGTAAGCACCCATCTGTGGAGTTGCAATTATCACATATCTTCTAATTGCCAAGATGAAGCATGAGTACAAAAGCCCATATTCAATAACAGAGGTGGCTACTTTAATAAGAATTTCAGTACTTGAAAAAGTAAACTTGAAAGAGCTTATAACGAAGCAAGACCCTCTTCCATCTCATAATCAATATGTCAAAGAACGATCTCTTTTTGATGATATTTAATTATCGTGCAATTTTATTGCACCAGTACTAATGATGCATTATGGGGAATCTATTCGTCATCATAGAGAAATTTATACTTCAGTGAAAGATGTGGATTATACTCCCGATGTACGCAAACGTCTCCCGGATTGTCCCCCGAGAAGATATTCTTGAAGAATGGAAATCAGACTATCAGGCAATGATGGAATCAATGATTTATGGGAAAACCTTCATTTGAAGAACTATTAGCTGCACTATCCGAACTTCAAGAAAGGTTTAGGATAAGCAAATAGTAAACAACACAAGCAATCTATTAGATTTTGCAATAACAAGCGTTATTTGCCAAAAATCTAATAGAGAGAACTATGAATAACGTTAAGGATAATGCCGCCATTTCGGTTTGAAACTCTGCGAATGTTTCTCCTCTTGCATCCTGAACAGAAAGGTTATCATTCCCTTTCCCGACAGAATGATTGTTGCCGGACAGACCTCTCCTTGTTTCATTTCATCCTTTGCATCTTGTCTCCTCTTCCTGAGGTGAAAGTGTTAAGGCTATTTTTCTGTCCAGCTCTGCTGCCTTCCCCTTTGAGCGCACGAAGTTCGTCTTCTTTTTCAAGAACTGTTAGCAATGTTAGTGTAAACGTCTTTGTTGGACAAAACCTTTGCCATTTCCTTCTCATGCGACTCTATTACGCTTTGGAATACGCTCCAAGGCATTGATGAAGTTCTGACACGCAAGTTTCGGGTCAGTTGCCAACTTACCGTTATTATAGGGTATAGTAGATACTCTCTGCCCTTTCACAGAAGCGGTTCACCGAGCAGTCCGAACAAGTCCTTGGAAGTGCTCTCCGTCTTGACCATGATAGAGAAACCATCAATCTCACCGATTTTTGTTGTACTCGCCCTTGGTTCGTGCCTTCTCGTCTATCTCCTGCAAACGTGCAGCAATGACTTTGATGTCGGTACTGTTTTCCACACCCTTGATTGTCAGTTTATTGATAGGGCTGTCCATCGGTATCACGTTCTACACGCTGCTCAAATAGAGCCAAGTCTTCCTAGCCTCCTTAATCTTATCAGAATGGAAAGACACGGAACTGTCTATTTCCGCTAACTTACCCGTTGCCGCATCACGCTCGCGGAGGAAGTTCTTGCGCTCTGATTCCAAGGTAGTGATTTTCTTGTCAAGCCTTGCTTTTTCCAAAAGGTCGGTGTTGCCTGAAAGTACGGCTACATACTCAGAAAAGTTCATACCACTGTCCTCGTCCATACTTCCCTCATCAATGGTGCGGCTACCGAGCGTGTTCGTTTTGAGCTGATTGATAAATAATTGCGTTGTTGTGCAACAAGTTGAACTTATAGCTATCCAGGGAACGCTCCACGGCATAGATAATCACATCGACCTTGTTATCCGGCAAACTCCTTGGCGACAAGATTTCCTTTTTCGGATGGCACGCCCATTGCGTTGCTCAAGGTCTGACGGTCGCCACGGTGTATCGAGTTGATGGACCGCAACAGCCCGTTGCTGGGCATTGACTCCAGTTCCCAACATAGAGGTAGAGACCGAAGATAATGCGAATGTCGCCACGGTTCATGGCATCGACCATTGCTTTCTTGGCTTTCTCGTTCTTGCACTCCTAGAAGAGCGTATCTCGTAGGACGGGATATGATAGTCCTCTACCAACTTGCGCTTGATTTCCGAAGCAGACATTGAAGTCTCCAAACGGGCTTATAAGTACCTAAATCAGAGAAAACGAACTGCACCTTTCGTGCGTCGAACTTTCGATAATAGTCATTGAGCATCTTGGCACAATGACTTGCCTTGTTGTCGATATGATCTGAGTGAGCATTTTCATCTATCATTCTGAGTCAAGGCTCATCTTCGGGCATAATCGGTTGCAATAAGCATCTTTTGCCTTTCTCCGCGCTCACTCAGGGGTGCTCGTCCCAAAAGCGTGGCATCGCCACTCTTAGCTAAACTCCATCAGCTTTCCGATAGAAGACTTCCTGCTCGGGCGTGGGCGGAATGTTATGCAGTATCTCGTTCTTCTCGGGACGGTCGATGCCAATATCGCTCTGCCGTGCGGAAATCGCAAATCTCCGCATAAAAAGTAGTGGGTATGAATGTAATTGGCTGATTACTAATGAAAGCAGAATATATGATATAATTAAGGTGAACGATTAAGAAACGAGCGAGGTTTCTTTTCCTCTTTTATTCTGCAATGCTTCAAAAGACCAATAGATACGGCAAAGATAGTAACTAAAAATGAAATATCCAACAAACTCAATGGATTTTACCTCTCGTCACAGTTTTCATACTATTCATTCCTTTTACAGGAAATTAAGCCTACAAAAATGTTAAATTTGACGATAGTTGCGGTTGATTTTCACTGTTTTTCGTATTTTTACAAAATTATCAAACAGTTAGCAATATGAACATCATCAAGTCAGTCACCGTATTAGCACTCTCTACTCTCATGCGGGCATTTATCCGCGCAGGATTCCACCTTCAAGTTAGGCATCCGTTTGGGTGGCGGCATGTCTGTCACTACTGGTCTGGATAAGATTCTTGTTCCTGAAGACTATTATTCCAATTACAGTTTCAAAGACAAGTGGCAGCTTACTCCAACAGTTGGTGTGTTTGCTCAATATCATGTCGATGGTTCCATCATTGGTATTGAAGGCGGATTTAGCTATTGGCAGAAGGCATCACAGCTTGTCTATAATGATAATAAGGAGTTAAACTATAGGTTACACTCGTTATAATTACATTGGCGTATCTGCTCTGTTGAAGATTTATCCTTGGCGCAAAAGGCTTCAATATCTCTATTGGTGGACGTCGCGGGAGCTAATCTTAATGGTGAAAGGGCATATCTTACGAGAGTAATCAAGAAGACAGTAAGTTTGCAAACTATCATTTTTGCCACTGTCGCTGAGACGGAACGTCTGATGAAGAGAAGCTGACAGGACAGCCAGACATTGCTGTTGGAGGTGGCTTCGGATATGAAATAGACCATCATTGGGCTGTGGACCTACGTTATTTTTATGGTTTAAACTCTACTATCAAGACAGAGCATAATGACTATAATCGGGCAGAACACTCAACCCATGGACAGAACATAGAGCTTAGTATCAGCTATCTTTTTAAACTTTAGCACTTATGAGTTTATCTATGAAGGACAAAGAGCAACAAGACGTTATATTCTGGCAGGAATCTTTCTTGGCATAGCTGCTCTTTTTGGGTATAGAACGCTGTGTTGATGACGAGCCAGAGGCTGAGCAGCGTATAGAACAAAAAGAAAGCAGACAGCACCATCACAATCTACTACACCGCATGTCTCTTCTTCTTTAGACAAGACAAAAGTGCAGAAGGATTCGGGACGTTCAGATTGTGTATATAATAAAGCTGGGAATGTGTCCCGAAACGTTACAAGTATCAATACAAGGAGAATTAAAATCAAGCATGACAAGGAAAACCGCTAATGGCAAACATTCCTCGTCAGAGCAGCCAATCCTTTCTCCATCATTATCAACTGACGTTTCATCTTTAAACGATAAAACAGCCAGTATAAAACACTGAGACGAAAAGAACGAGACAATGAATCTACTAATCAGAAAACAGGTGAACATGTTCTTGACGAACTCTATGAATAGTCAGCCCTCCATCGTACAGGAGAATCCGAAGAGTCACTATCTTTGATAACTTATTCTTTTCCTCACTATCACCTTTTTCGGATAGGACTCAGAGCTGGAGTTGGTTATTCAGCATTTCAGGATTAAGCAGTGTTAGTGAGAACTATGACATACGCCCTACTTTCACAATGGGTGAACGTGGTGGTATAAATCCTCGTGTTGGAATCTTTGGCACATGGCAATATCGCAGGTTGGGTGCTGAGCTGGGCGATTGATTACACCCGTATTCTCAGCAAGCTGACAGGCATAAGATACCTGAAAATGTAACTGAGACTACACGATTTCATTATAGTTTCATTACTCCACAAGTCCTGCTTCGTTTCTATGCTTTCCCAAAGAGTTCTATATGGGAGCAGGAATTGGTGCCGCTATTCCGTTTGGTAGCCGTAATATCGACTTCACCAATGACCGCATTGGAGAGGTATACCGACAGCAGGCTCGAACGTACCGGGATCATCTGAGAGAATCTGTGCAAAGAGCATAGTGTCATTCCTACTATAAAAATTGGCTATGTTGATATAAAAGAACGGTCTTGAGGCAGGACTGGAATACGGTTTCGGATTGATGATATGCTCCGCACCAGTGCCAATGACTATGGCTATCAGGAGCGTATGAATAATCTTCAGACTGTCAGCCTACCATTGGTTACAGTCTTCCTATTAACAAAGCTAAATAAGCAACAACTCCTAATCATATTAAAACGGTCTTTAAACGAAAACATAAAATACCTCACAGCAGTTTTCTTCTTTCTATCCACTCTTTCTGCTACTGCTCAGACCCCTGGTGGGATGTAGATAAGCCAATAGTGTGGTCACGTGATTCTGCCTCTGTCCGTGTCTCTGCTGGTGCTGGTCTTACCTATATCGGCGTAAAGTAGGTATATGGCGAAAAGGAACAGGCAATATGGTCTCTGGTAGTGGAAGATCAATGCTACCCGTATACAGACAACTCGAGCGTGCTGCTAACCTTGGTGACGGTACTTTTATGAATTATGCCAGGAATCTCTGCCTGAAATGCGACTTTACAGCTATACGACCTCTTCCAATATGAGCAACGGTCGATCTGCATATCGTCGGAACGGGAACACTAAGCTGCCTGTAAAGAACCTTGATGGCAGAACTGTTGAAAATATACCGATCTTCGATCGCCGCCTTTTCTGATACTGAACGTTGCCGTGTGAGCTATCTTGCTATTGAAAATATGACGTGAGTCTTTGCATGCAGTTACCTCAACTCAAGAAACGAGGTTAGCTTTGGAATGAGTTATGCCAACAAAAGCTTATAGTCACCGTATAGCTGGTCTTATTTTCGAGACAAAGCCTCTGCCCTGCATCAAGACAAGAGCCAAGAGCTGTGAAGAAGATGGTTTCCTTACAATCAGTATGAGCAAGCCTCTTGAGAGATGGTGAGAGTCTTCTTTGGGGTGACAACAATGGCAAACTTTCTTTCTGCCAGGTAAGGCCTGCGGTAAGTGGCTGAGGTAGACGATGGATGGATACAGCAACACGGGTTGACAAACCCAATGTTGATATTGCAGCTGATGGTAAGCAGCTACGCCGAGATACAACCTCTTGCAGAAGGTGAGAGCTACTATCTTGCCGTTGACCCTACAGGAACGGGTAGCTTTCCTGTCAAAAACTCTAAGCTATCATATATGCAAAATACGACTAGCAGTATGTGTCTTTAAGAATATACCGTTAGGCAAACGTGATGTGTTCACGCTACGAGCTGCCAAAGATATGTTTTACGACAATAGAAGTAAAGCAACCAACGGAGAAGAGCGGTAGTACAGGAACACTTTCTGATCAGGGTAACAGTGGTATCGCCCTTACAAGATGACCCTACAGAGAGACACATGTCTGTTTTCAATCGTACCACAAGTGACAGCATACAGTCTGCTGACGGACTCATAGAAGAAATACCTCCTTACAACGACAGACCATGTGGGCAACAAGGCTGAGAATGAGTTTCAGATATCTAAGACGGGTATCACAGAAATTCCTTCCATGAGATCCTTCCGATGGAAATAGTGACTCTTTGCGAATGTAAGTGTAAGTCCTAATCCAACGGCGAATGGATATGTCAGTGTGCAGGTGGAGACTGAGGCGAAGTAGCTCCATTGGATATGGCGCTCTATACGACGGGTGGAGCTCTTGTCAGTCGTCAGACTAATATGCCTGATACATATTTTTCAACCAAAGTCTATCTGCCACAGACAGCGGTGTTTACTTGTATTGACACTGCAAAGTGGTAGCAAAGAAAAGACATTTAAACTGGTGAGGAATGCAATATCATTTTATCTTTTATAAAAATTTTTCCAACGCAAGTATATATTGAGGACCTTTGGGTCCTGAAACAAAATAACAAGAATAATGAAGTATTCTACACATTCACTCCTCCTTCCGTTCCTGTTGCTAGCAGGGATCATACTAAACTCCTGTAATGGTGGAAGTAGTCGTTCTGCTAAAGAAACAGTAATCAGTGATTCTACATGCTGATACAGTCTCTTCTGTACAAAAAGATAGCATTTTTCGAAAGGCTACTTCCTTACATACACAAGTCAAGGACAGTGTACAGAACTCTTCTGAAGAGATTCTCCAAAGGAAGTTGTAAGAAATCAAAAAGTTGAATCGTCTAGATACTACGAGGCGAACAAGAAAGCTGCAAGAGTTTTTGCAGACTTGAGCAGACGATGCCGTCAGCAAGTTCTTTGCCAACTCCGACAGCGATACGCTCAATGTTGGACGTGCTCAGCTTGCCGTACCACGTGAGGCTATGGAAAAGGGTAAAGTTCTCAGTATTACGCCACTTAGAAAAGGTGAACTACCAACCTTGCCTACTGGTATGGTGAACGTTACAGGTGGTTGTGATACATTGATGGCAAGAACAGATACGGTGTCCGGTTATCGCTTCTTACCTCGCAATCATTTCGTCCATCATCTGGCAAGTATCGCAGTACCTTACGACAGCACGTTGATACGCGAGGCTATACCGTAGATGATATCCACACCTATTATTATGATGAACGCAACGCTGGACAGTATGCTCCAGTCGAAAGGTATTGATACACGTGAGGTTGCATGGCAGAGACTTCTCACTTTACAGATGTCATCAATGGTATCATCAAAGTTCCTGAGAGTCCTGAAAACACAGAATTATGTCCCTACAGGTATCAGTGAGCTGAAAGCTGCTGACCCAGCAGCGGGTATTCAGCAGATCGAAGCCCATCAGCTAATCAGATAATGGTACGGGCAACACTGTCCTATCGCTGCGAAGTTCCTGCAGGGCGTAATGATATTGGTGTAAGTGCCGGCTTACAGTACAGCAGTGAGGGGCGGTAGTAGCTTTTGTGGGCTATGGATGGAGTCTGCCTGTACGAGCATTGACATAGAGACCCGATGGGTGTGCCACGTTTTGATGATAGAGTCGAGACTGAGCTATCTTCTCATGGGACAGCAGCTCAGTGACCGACTCTATCGTAGGACTGACTCTCTGGCAAGACAGCAGACAAGCAGTTCTATCCAATGACAGAAGGTGGTTTCAGTAGGATTATCCGAAAGGGTAACAGCCCGAAGAACTATTACTGGGAAGTGACGAGGCAGGATGGTACAGATCTACAGTTATGGTGGTCATGGTCGGTCATCGTCGTGATGCAACTTCTCTTACCGACACGCAAGGGTAACCGTATCAAATGGCGCATGATCGTGTTACCGATGTTCATCGAAACTTACCGCTTTCCATTACATGAAATCTAGCAATAACCTTTATCCTGAACGCTATACATGGACAGGATTCGGGGAGACGGAAGGACTGTATAGCATTGAATTCAACTGGAATACTGGTAACGCTACAGAGTTGACTATGCTTTCGTAGTGAGTAGACTTGGGGTTCTCCAGACAGACTCTCTTCTGTTGAGAAGCGTCGAGGTCAACAATGGGCAGCAGCTCGTTCATATAGCAATCCATTATGAAAAGGACCCTCGGGAAAACACTTCTTACGAGCATTGACCAGAACGACAGTAAAAGGTATAGTAGTAGCTGCACAGGTTTCAACTACTATAATGATGTGAAAAAGGGACTCTATGGATAGTATTACAACCTATACAGCTGGTATAGACAATTAGCTGAAGCTTGTAAAACCAAAATTGGACATTTTCGACGAACACTTGTCTCTTCTTGGCGGAGCTTCCTCCAGGAAAATACCATTGGAGGTGGTATAATGCTGGCGCTGGCTGGGGCCGGCAACGGCGAGTGCAGGTGCTTCTTATAGCCATACCAATTCTTTCCAATGAGGCCGTGACGCAGTAGATATCAATGGCGATGGGATGCCCGATAAGGTATGGAAAGGTAGCGATGGTAAACTCCATTATCGCCTCAATATGAACAAGGCTCTTTTCTCATCCTGTCTTTGGTAAAGAACAGGCTGGTGAGTGTAAACAGTTTCTCTTCCCGGGCAAGGCTACCAGCTATACTCTCAGTGCTAACGTTGCTACAGGTTTTGGACCAGCGAACATGGGGCTTTGCCATCAAAACCAAGGATCAGAATAAGACAGGGTTTATTTAGGATTTTAATAGTGATGGCCTTGTGTGATATTGCAGCAGCGGAATCGTTTATTTCAACCATAGCGACGGAAAAAGATGTGACCTTTGCAGCTGCCAGTACGTACTGGCAACCCAATACCATCAATAGCTGGAGTTAATGTTGCGCCTGCTTTCAAAGTTGACTACAAAGACTGTTCGTGACTCTTTGGAAAGAGATTCTCTACATGATGTCGTACGTGTTTGGCGAGCGCCTTATTCAGTGCAGTATCTGTTATGAGCCAAGTAGAAAGCACTCTTCTGAGGAGATGGTGTCAGCCTCAGTATGCAATTCAATAGTGACGTGTTATGGAAGGACACCCTGTACAATCGGGATCCAGTGACCTTACCTACAATAACCCGTAGCGTAAAAAGCCTGGAGATGTTTTTGTATTTTCGTGTCGGAGCACGCTACTCCGGTATAGGTGATGATGTCACTATGGGATCCGGAGATAACTTATACTTCTATCAAGACTGATAAATATGCCGGTGAGGACTTGAAGAGATATCGCAGCAGTGAAGATTATATAAGCGGTGCACATTCAGCAGCTGCCTTTCGAGGCTACGGTAAATGATTTGAAGGTGCATTCAATAAACAGAAGACTTCTGATGACATTATGCTGGCAATCATAAAGACTGCATAGGATGGTAATCAGTTGGTCATGGACAGTCTCCTCCTTAAAGCAGATACTGTGATCGACATGGCAGCTTCTCGGTAATCTAACAGCCACGAGAAGCTAGTTAATTTCACTATACGTACTGCGAGTCCCATCAACTGGAAACATATAGACTGGAGACCTGTCTTTTATGCGGACACCATGAAATGTGTTCTTTCCGCAATGCCTGATGTTCAGCAAGAATATTTCTCTATGTCGAACACCGTTATAGGCAGAAAATGTCTCTATACAAAGTCCGGTATGGGAAGCACCTGCCTTGTCCCTGAGCTTTCTGCCCAAAAGGATGTCAAACAGGATACGGCGCCAGCAACAGTCTATATGACTATCAAGGATGATCATGGATCCTTACTCTACCGCAAAAGAATTAACTCTTGGCAGCAGTAATCAACTGACAGGATCAACTATCAGAATTGCAGACGGTTCTGTACTTTGCACAGAAGATGTCTGCAGGAAAAGTACAGGTGACATATTCTCATCTTGAACGAACTTGAGAAAATGCAACTGCAAAAGCTAACGATATTTAGGGATTCTGTTGTCAGCCCTGCTACAGCAGGAAAGTCCTGCAGTGTCAAGACCTGTCAAGGTTTCCCACAGTCAATGCGTCTGTCTATTCAAGCTTTAACCGTTTTGACTATGGACAGCTGTACAAAGGTTGAGGGATCTTTTGCATGGAATGGCACGGCAAAAGAATGCTTGCAATACCGAAGGACAAGATGAAGATTCCTGAGACAAAATGAGTACTATCATGATGGAAAAGTCAATGAGAGTGCGTGGCTATGAGTTGGTTTGTTTGTTCTTTGCATGTTTTTGTTTTGTGGTGAAGCAGATGGTGCCTATGTCGGTTCTGTTGTCGTGCGTCCATCACGACTGGGAGAGGATGATATCATTGTGGATACTGTCGATTATACATATGCAAAGGTGGAGTGACTGGCAGCACCGATGTTACATTGACGGAGTCAGAAATCAAAGGCAAGACATATAATATGGGATTCTCAGCTGGGAGCCAGCCTCGAGCCGGGTCAGCAGAGTACAGCACCTCACAGCAGTCCTTATAATAGTATCTCCGCCATGGACCTCAATAATGGAGACGCTACCCTGACTGGTTGAATGGATAATGATGGAAAGATCGTTGCACAACCGACACAGCCTACAGGTATACTGGGCAAGGGGCCTGCAATATGATGTTGAAAATGCCGCTACAGATGGTGATGCCAGCAATATAGGTGGAGACATTGGCTTCTCTTCAGATAAGAATGCTTATTCCTTTAAAGACTTTATGAGGAGAAAATATGGCGTCGCAAGAGCAGCCTTTGCACATAGCATACAACCAAAAGCAGATTATGAGGCAGCAGGCTGCAGAGAATTTCTGCCAGTCACTCTGGTAAAAAGTAGCAATAATTCTTGTCAGGAGCAAGTGGAAACTTCTCCAGTGGAACTTCGGAAACAGTAAGAGGTTGGGAGGACCTGTGATGGAGATGGACACCACTGATGTGGTTACCAACGGCACCGTTCGCTATGGACTTGGCTGTGACTTTACACGCAGCGATAGCCTCTTCTCTTACACAGCTTGAATCTGCAGCAGCAACTTTGGTGACGGACTGTATCACGGTTCCCGTATTGGGACTTTTTAGTGTCAATATCGGTCAGAATGATATGCAGAGGCTTGACCTCTACGCATTCACAGCTTAGTGAAAGTGTCAACGTGGTGACGGTCTCCCTGATCTCCCTTCAACTGTGGATGAAAAGGGCAATCTGAAGGCTACTTTGCGAATACCGGAAGCGGATTTATGTCTGGCAGTAATGCTTCTCTCGGACAGAGTAACCAACTCCGCAATCTCCGGTTCCTCTGTTGCTATCTGTGCCAGCACAGCCCATACCTATGCGATTCCTCTTCCTTTCGGTTTCACGAGTAGCTTATTACAATCAAAGTGTACAGGGATCCCATGAAGCGAAAGTACAAGCCGTCACCACAGCTGCAGTTATGGATATGGATGGAGACGGGACTTCTGACCTTGATCTATAGTGACAGCGAAAGAGTCAGTCTCTCTATGTGCGTACTGCAACCTGCACGGAAGAACGAACATGCTGCGCTCTGTGACGCTTTCCTTTCGGCGGACATATCAATATCAGCTGCGAGCAGACAACCCAAGTTACGACTCTGCCGGGACGTCAGCGGGTGATGTCATCGGCTGGAGACGACAGGTGGATACAAGGAGAACGGAGCGGTACCGAAGCAGGAATACCTTTAGCGAATATAGCGGTGGCTATCGTGACCGCCGTGAGCGTGTGACTTCTATGGTTTCAAGCAGGTACGTACCAATCAGATGAGACACTGAGAATGGTGATAGACTCTATCGTTACTCCCGTACAGACCTATGGTAAGAACAGGGATTACTATGCACATGGACCTGTGCGAGTGAATATCTCTATACCGCTGATGGAAAAGAAACTGCAGGGAGCTGTCTATGACTACGACCTGAAGACACTCGCCGTAGGTCATAACACGGCTGACGCTGTTCTCTCCCTGCCCTAAAGACGCTTTGTTCGAGTAACTTGATGTAAATAGTGAGGACAGCCTGTCGTTTGCTGTCAGCAATACTTACGATGACTATGGTAACCTGCAGGGATATAAGGAGACGACAACGGGCCTATAGCTTAGAGGCAAACATCAATTATCATAAGATAGCCGACAAGTATATCGTCAGTGTTCCGAGCCATATCGCTGTCAGCAGTGGCGGTAAGACTTCACCGTGAACGCAGCGAAGGTGGACGGCAACGGTGAGATAACGGAGATTATGCTCCATAACGGTGACAAGCCTCTCTGTCTATAACATGACTTACGATGGCTAGTGGTAACATCACACGCATGACGAAGCCGGAGAACTACACCACCAGCGTATGTTCTATGCCTATGCCGTATGACGACCTCTATCACAGTCTCGTGACAAGTGTCAAGGATGCCTACGGCTACAGCTCCCAGCACGGCTTATGACGGTCTTTGGAATGCCCGTCTGTAACGACTGACCTCAACGGGCAGAAGATGGAATACACCTACGATGCACTAGGGCAGACAGATGACTATCCGTGCTCCGTATGAGATAGAGAGAGCGGTCAGCCGTTTACCATCGTTTTGAGTACTTCCCGCAGAACGCAAGGCACATACCATCCATTACTCTAAGGAAGGCAAACATGTACCTATACCTTTGCCGACTCGCTGATGCGTGCCGTCCAGACGAAACAGACGGGCGTGGTTTGCGGTCCGGTGGCAGCAATCAGAGGTCTCCATCGTCAGTGGAAGGGCTGTCATCGACGCCTTTGGACGTAACATCACGGCTATTACCCAATGACGGAGAGCCATGGTAACATCGGAACTTACAACTATGCTACGGGTGATCTGCAGGCAAGAGACAGAGTATGATGCACACGACCGTACCACGAGTGTTGACGCTTGCTGACGGCAGTGTGGACACGTACGGCTTACTCTATCGGCAGCCATGACGGTGAGCCGATGCTCCAGACAACGGTCACGGATGCACTGGACGGCATGCGAAGGCACTTACCGATGCCAGGACGCAACCGTGAGACGGTGCAGCATGCCCGTGGTGAGGAATATCACGGTGAGAAGTACGGCTATGACCCTGTCCGGACGGGTGATGACGGTTCAACGCATCTAACGCGCGCGCGACAGTACGCCTGCGAGCTTGCGGTCCTCGCAAACTGATGGTGAACCATCCTGATGCTGGTGACACGCCACTGACCTATGATGCGGCGGGCAACACTCTGACGAAGCTCACGGCAGAGCTTTAGGAAGTCGATATCGACAAGGGGTTTACATCTCTTACACCTACGACTTTGAACGACTGCACGAGGTGCTTTATCCTGAAAACCTCTTCAACCGTGTTACTTATACCTGCGGTAAGGCTGGCGATAAGTATAACCGCGCTGGTCGTCTTGCCCTCGTTGAGGATGCGAGTGGCGGTGAAGCCTATTACTGGCAGACAGGGTGAGGTGGACGAGCTGTCCGTACGGTCATAGCGACGTGGCGGATATAAGGACTTATGTCTGTGGGTACATGTCGATAGCTGGAACCGTGTGCAGACGATGACTTATCCTGACGGTGAAGTGGTAACCTACCGTTTCATAATGCTGCCAGGACGGGTGGAGCGCATGACGAGCAATAAAACAGGGACGTCAGAGCGTTATTGTTGACAGGATGAGGTTACGACAAGGAGGGTCATACGGTCTATACGAAGCTCGGTAATGGCACGGAGACTATCTATACTACGACAGCGTGACGTGAACGTCTGCGGGTGATGAACCTTACAGCGGACGGTCAGACTGTGATGGAAAAACAGGTATCGCTATGATGCCGTGGACAATATCCTCAGTATTCACGAATGCTGCCAACCCAGACGTCGCTGACGAAACTCAACAAAAGGCGAAGTTAGGAGGAAAGGGTTCGCATACGTATGAGTATGAAGAGCTGAACCGCCTTGTTCATGCAAGCGGTAAAGGCTAAGCGTGCATCGTGTGATATGGTGATGTCGTTCGGACGGATGAGTGAGCCGCTGACTAAGGTTCAGAAGGTGGACTCAGCGACAACCGCTAGAGTCTTATAACTTTGCTTTATGAGTATGAGGACAGTAACCATCCGACGGCTCCAGACGCGGATTGGTAACGACCATTACACGTACGATGCCAACGGTAATCCAACGCTGGTAACGAACGACTCGGCGAACACTACCCGTGAGGATGTACTGGGATGAAGACAATCGCCTGATGCGTACTCTCTGATAACGGTAAAGACGAGTCGTTACGCACAATGCTGCCGGTGAACGTATCGCGAAAGAGCTACGGTACGATGGAGGGGTGTGTATATCAATGGTGCACCACAGGGTGTATTACTTTCCACGAGACGGACAACTTCACGCTCTACCCAGCAAGTATCACTCTCTGTAAATAAGAATCGCTTCACGAAGCATTACTTCATTGGTGACAAACGAATTGCTTCAAGCGATAGGAACAGGTCTGTTTAATAACGTCTATGGACGCAACGGCTCATACGTAACGGCTGGTCAGCGGGACTATGCTGAACAGTATGAATCAGATACAGACAGCAGAAAGAGGCGTATTATAAGAAGGTGGGTGTAGCCCTGGTGTACCGACAGAGAAGGGTGCGTATGGTGATCCGAGAGAACACGGGTGTTGGTTATAATGCCGTCCTCACTGGAACTCGGTAACCATGATGTGCCACAGGGTTGGGTACAGACTCCGACAGCTAACACCACACAAATACCAACCCCGGTGCCACCTGTAGCTCATGGAACGACCCGAAGCAACCCTGATGACCCGCAGGCTGGTTATGGTTATATTCTAACGACACAACGAGAAGACCTTCTTCTATCATAGTGACCACCTCGGCTCAACGTCTTACATCACAGATGATAAAGCCAACATCACACAGTATGAGTGCCTACTCGCCGTACGGTGAGCTGCTGGTTGACGAACATAGTAGCAGTGAAGAACTGCCATATAAGTTCAACGGCAAACAGTTCGATGAAGAAACTGGCTTGTACTATTACGGTGCAAGGTATACTGAGATCCTGTCACCAGCTTGTGGTATGGAGTGGATCCAAAAATGTTATAAAAATATTCATTTAGGTAGTTATGTTTATTGTTCCTCAAATCCAATAGTTAGAATAGACCCAAACGGAGAAGATGATTATGTTACAAATGTAAAGACAGGAGCTATAGCTATTATTCGAACTAGGATAATACACATTCGTTCTATATAACGAATGGCAGCATATAAGTAGGGAACATATAAATATAACAGTCATAATCTATAGGTATGGTGGCAAAGTTTCTTTCTCTAATTTTTGAGGAGCAGAGTCTCGTATAACATTTAAGTCTGGTAATGAAAAGGAAAATTATATTAGTCCTTTGGCTTTAGCAGCATTGATGGGAGCAACATCAGATGTTGGTGCTAATGATGTTTATAGTTAATCATTTTAGCAAACGCCGATGGTTCTTCTCAGCACCTAGCCATTCACATAAAAATGGAATTAACGGTGATCTTCGTTATTTTAGTAAAAGATCTATTCTGGCTCTAGAGACTTGTGTCCGATGCTCAGTTTGATGAAGAGAGAGATTCGCTTTGTAAAGGCTTTTGCATAAATATGGGTGGGCTCAGACAGAAATCTATGATGGTTTCTGAACGATATGGTAATCATAAATTACTACCTTATACTTGGTCAGCAAAAGAGCATAAAATTCCGTCTGCTCATAATAATCATTTACATCTTCAAGGATTTAGGCGATCGTTTTCAACCATGTATTATGGTGGAAATCTAAATGAAGTAGTTGTCGACAAAAAGTAAATCATCATGAATAAATATTTTGCTTGCATTTATAGTACTCTCTCTCCTCAAGTTTTGGGGCGATGTGGTACTCTGACACTTAATACTAAGAAAGAAATAACAAAAGTAGTTTCTCAATATAGAGACACCTTGAGCATTGTCTGTTTATATCAAGACTCTCTGGGAAATGCTATTTTCAACAGATAGTGTATATATTTTGTATAATCAAGATATGACACCTTTTTGTAAGGAATTGAGTGAAGAAGGAGACCCTGTTTGTGAGAAACTAAAAGGAAGAATAGTCTCATATTACCCTAGTTGGTCTATTATAACTTTATTTAGTAGAGACTTCAATAAAGAGTATATGGAGGTAGAGGTTGGTGGGACTTGGAAATTATTAAACAGTATTTCACAGGTCTTGTGATCTAAGAAATTTTTACAGAGTTTATGTATACTCCACAGTTAGGGGATAGCCTTTTATTCGTTGGACAGAAAATCAATTAAGAAAGTTAAGAAACTCGGATATGACCTTTAATATTATTGATGTTCAAGGTGATTGGATAAAACTAAAAAGCTCTTAATAATCCAAGTTGTTATTGGTTTAGATGGAAAAACATATTGTAGAGTTTATCAAGATAGATTAATGTATGAATGAGGTATTTCCCTCAACGAAATAGGAATTAATTCCAGCAAAGCTACAGAGGCATCTATTCCTATAAGCTCATTGATGTAAAGGATACTCGTAAAGCCGTAGAGTACAGTCGGTGCCCATCACGATAACATCAGATTCTCTTCCGACATTCTTCCGCCCTCAGCCAGTCCAACTTCGACGAGCAAACGGCGACAGTCGATCACCAAGGTTGAGAACGCCATGATAACTGGTAACCTCGTGACCTATAAGGAGACGGCAGCAGGTGAAACGCTCGATGCCAAGATCGACTATCACAACCTCTCCCTGATAAAGGTACATCGTCGCGTACCGCCGCATCGTGGTGACAGTGCAGGCAAGACCTACCGTGAGCGTTCCACCGAGGTGAACCAGAACGGCGAGATTACCGAGATAACGCTCAGCAGCGCCCAGCCATCAGTCTATAACGTGACTTACGATGGCTATGGTAACATCACACGCATGACGAAGCCAGAGAACTCCAATCATCAGCGTATGTTCTATGCTTATACCCTATGATGACCGCTATCATAGTCTTGTGACGAAGTGTCAAGGATGCCTACAGCGCCATAGCTCAGCACGGCTTATGATGGTCTTTGGAATGCTCCGTCTGTAACGACTGACCTTAACGGGCAGAAGATGGAATACACCTACGATGCACTGGGCAGACAGATGACTATCCGTGCTCCGTGAGATGAAGAGCGGTCAGCCATTTACTATCCGCTTTGAGTACTTCCTGCAGAACGCAAGGCACATACCATTTCAGTTATTCTAAGGAAGGCAACATAGATAGCCCACTTTGCCGACTCGCTGATGCGTGCCGTCCAGAACCAAACGCAGACAGGTGGTTTGATCTGCTGGCAGCAATCAAAAGTCTCCATCGTCAGTGGAAGGGCTGTTATCGATGCCTTTGGACGTAATATTGCGGCTTATTGCCAATGACGGAGAGCCATGGTAATATGGTACTTACAACCATGCTACAGGTGATTTGCAGGCAAAGACAGAGTATGTGCGCACGACCGTACCATAGGTGTTACGCTGCTGATGGCAGTGTGACACGCACAGCCTCACGATATCGGTAGCAGTCGACGGTGAACCAATGCTCCAGACAACGGTCACGGATGCACTGGGACGACATGCGGAGAGCTATACCGATGCCAGGGCGTATCGGGGGACGTGCAGCATGCCCGTGGTGAGGATATCACGGTGAAGTACAGCTATGACCCTGTCGGATCGGGTGATGACGGTTCACGCATCCTAACGGTAGGGGACGAAAGCATGCCTACGACCTGCTGGTCGCAAACTGATGGTGAACCATCCTGATGCTGGTGAAACGGATATGACCTACGATGCGGCAGGTAACCTCCTGACGAAGCTCACATGCAGAGCTTAGGAAGTCGATATCTGACAAGGGTTATATCTCTTACACTACGACTTCGAACGACTGCATGAGGTGCTTTATCCTGAAAATCTCTTCAACCGTGTTACTTATACCTATGGTAAGGCTGGCGATAAGCTGCAACCGTGCTGGTCGTCTTGCCTCTGTTGAGGATGCGAGTGGCGGTGAAGCGTATTACTATGGTCGACAGGGTGAGGTGGCGAAGACCGTCCGCACAGTCATGGCGAGTGTGGCGGATATTAGGACTTATGTCTGTGGTGCTACGTATGACAGCTGGAACCGCGTGCAGACGATGACTTATCCTGATGGTGAAGTGGTGACTTATCACTACAATGCTGCAGGACAGGTGAGAGCATGACGAGCAATAAACAGGGACGTCAGAGCGTTATTGTTGACAGGATAGGGTACGACAAAAGAGGGTCATACGGTTTATACGAAGCTCGGCAATGGACCGGCAGACTACCTATACTTTGGCGACAAGCAGCGTGAACGTCTGCGGGTGATGAACTTACAGCGGATGGTCAGACTGTGATGGAAAACAGATATCGTTATGATGCTGTGGATAATATCCTCGGTATTACGAATGCTGCCAACCCAACGTCGCATACGAAACTCAATAGGGCGAAGCTGGGAGGAAAGAGTATCGCATACGTATGAGTATGATGAACTGAACCGCCTTGTTCACGCAGGCGGTAAGGCAAAGCGATGCATGCGGACGATATGGTGATGTCGTTCGGAAGGATGAGTGAACCGCTGACTAAGGTGCAGAAAGTGGACTCAACGACAACTGCGAAGTCTTATAACTTTGCTTAGCAAGTATGAGGATAGTAACCATCCGACGGCTCCAACGCAGATTGGTCACGATCACTACACGATACGATGCCAACGGTAATCCTACGCTGGTAACGAACGATTCTACGAATACTACCCGTGAGATGTACTGGGATGAGGACAACCGACTGATGGTACTCTCCTGACAATGGCAAGACGAGTCGTTATACTTATAATCGCTGCTGGTGAGCGTATCATGAAGAGTTATGGTACGATGGAGGGTGTGTATATCAACGTGCACCACAAGGCATCACGTTCCACGAGACGGACAACTTCACGTCTACCCAGCAAGTATCCTCTCTGTCAACAAGAACAGATTTACGAAGCATTACTTCATTGGTGACAAACGAGTTGCTTCCAAGGATAGAAACAGGGTCTCGTTTCAACAACGTCTACGGAAGAAACGGTTCATATCGTTACTGCTGGTCAGCAGGACTATCGCTGAACGATGAATCAGATATACAGAAGCAGAAAGAGGCATACTATAAGCAGCAGGGCATTGCACCTGATGTACCTACAGATGAAGGGTGCGTATGGTGACCCAGAGAATACAAAACGAGGGTATAACTCATCATTGACACTCGGTAACCACGATGTGCCACAGGCTGGATTCAGACTCCACGCCCTAACACCACACCGAATACCAACCCCGGCTCCACCTGTAAGCTGGAACGACCCGAGCAATACTGATGACCCACAGGCTGGTTATGGCTATATACCAAACGACACCACGAAAGGAGGAAACCTTCTTCTACCATAATGACCACCTTTGGCTCAACGTCTTACATCACAGACGATCATGCCAACATCACTCAGTATGATGCTTATCTGCCATACGGTGAACTGTTGGTTGATGAGCATAGTAGCAGCGAGGACATGCCCTACAAGTTCAATGGCAAGGATGGATGAAGAAACTGGACTGTATTACTATGAAAGTTGCCAGATACGCATGGATCCCAAAATCTCCATGTGGTTGAGGTGAGACCCGTTAACGGAAAATATATATAGTGTGAGTGGATATGTTTAGTGCATTGGAAATCCCATAAGATTTGTTGCATCCTAATGGATGTTGGCATTGGGATGGTAATTTGCATGCTGATAGAAAAGATAACACCAAAACTTTAGCACAATTCATGGAACAAGCCAGGAAGGATGTTCTGCAGATAGTAAATAGAAAATAATACTAGAACAACTAAAGGTGGTAATATTGCTGTTAGAAATTTAAAGTACTCATTAGATAGCGTTCATTATATACCGTAAAAGTCAGATTTAAGTGATTTACAGTGTTAGAGCAAACGCCAAATTTAAATATTGTTGCTCCAGAAAGTGCTAAAGGGGCTCAACGGGATCAATTAGCAATTAGTGCATTATTTTGAGATGAGAGCCTGCCGATGTCGGAGATATTGCAACAAATCTTTTGATAAATACACTTTTCAAGACAATCTTAAAGCCGTAACAACAAAGTAAGGAGATAAGAATATGGCTTTGATGTAGATATGCGATGCCTTAGTGTTTCCTTATGGGAAAATCATGTGGCGTATCGCGCAGTTCATCCCGGCAAACAAACGAGGTCATGTTTGATTTTACATTGTTTAGAAAACCCACTATGTTGATGGCTTTAGAGATCCTCTTGATTTAGGATTTGAATTAGGTGGGACACCATATGATTACAAAGCAAGGACAGTAACATACTATTTCCAAACCTGTATTAACAACATGAGGAAAGAGGAAATATTTGGCATAATAGGCATAGTCTTATTTCTTATTTTCATATGGGTCGATTATAGAAATTATTATATCGGCAAAAGTTTTATTAATTATCACATATTGCCATTTGATTTCGAGAACAGAATGTTTGAGACTTATAGAAAGTAAATGGAAAATAATGTATTGAGCATAATGTGGATTTTTCTTTTTGTTTATAATAAATCAGAATATTTACACAGGCAATGGATCGGCTTCCTCCCAAATGATGCTATTATCATCCTCTATATTTTATGTTAAATCAATCATTGGTTATTATTATAATAAGGAGAGATATGATTATAAATGTCGAGGACACAAAATTCGTGGTTCATTATTTGAGACCAACTTTTAAGAAATGGTGAGGTTGCGTTCAGTGAGATTACTATTATCAATAAGAAAGAACTTTAAATTATAAATGCATATCTCTACAAGTATGAACACTAGCCACGAGATAACCTTAATTAGAAACTAATAAACTTGCCAAGGTAAATGGCATCGTAAAAAGATAAGATCGGACAAGAACATCCATATAAGCTGAGGCGGACAACACTGAACGAAATGAATCGACACAACGCACTAAATCATTTCGCAATAGTACTGCAGGAAACACTGCTGCACACGATGCGGTAATGCGCAAAGCCTCTGCAGAAGAACTGCGAAGACGTATGCAGTAATCGATGCGAGACTAAGTAAATTGAAATTCTTCGGTATAACAATGAACACCGCCGAGTACATCGAGACATCCCTCAACTACGCATCTACAGCAGAGCAGGGCGAAGTCGTTAAGACCGTCCGAACGGTCAACATGGCGAAGCCGTGGCGGATATCGAGACTTCATGTCTATGGTGCTACCTATGATAGCCGGGAACCGAGCGTGCGGACAACGACTTACCCTGATGGTGAAGTGAAAGACTTATCACCACAATGCTGCAGCAGGACAGGTGGTAGAGCGTATGACGAGCAATAAACAGGGACGTCAGAGCGTTATTGTTGACAGGATAGGTTACGACAAAAGAGGGTCATACGGTTTTATACGAAGCTCGGTAATGGCACGAGAGCACCTATACCTCCATGACGACAAGCAGCAGCGTGAACGTCTGCGGTGATGAACTCTGCGCGGATGGTCAGGACTGTGATGGAAAACAGATATCGTTATGATGCTGTGGATAATATCCTCGGTATTACGAATGCTGCCACCCAACGTCATGCTTACGAAACTCAATAAGGGCTGAAGCTGGGAGGAAAGAGTATGACATGCGTATGAGTGCATGATGAACTGAACCGCCTTGTTCACGCAAGCGGTGGGCGGCAAAGCGTGCATCATATGATATGGTGATGTCGTTCGGAAGGATGAGTGGACACGCCGACTAAGGTACAGAAAAGTGGACTCAACGACAACTGCGAAGTCTTATAACTTTGCTTTTATGGGCATGAGGATAGTTGCAACCATCCGACGGCTCCAACGCAGATTGGTCTATGATCACTGGCTATTATTGGCCGATGCCAACGGTAATCCTACGCTGGTAACGAACGATTCTACGAACACTACCCGTAGATGATGCTGGGATGAGATCAACCCGACCGATGGTACTCCTGCACTGGCAAGACGAGTCGTTATACTTATAATGCTGCTGGTGAGCGGTATCATGAAGAAGAGTTGTATGGTACGATGGAGGTGTGTGGCTATCAATGTGACTCACGGGCGGCATCACGGTTCCACGAGACGGACAACTTCACGCCTTTATCCCGCAAGTATCCTCTCTGTCAATAAGAATCACTTTATCAAGCATTACTTCCTTGGTGACAAACGAGTTGCACGTCGCGATGAAGAACTAGATCTCAGCTTTAACAACGCCCGCGGACGCAAACGGCTCATACGTAACGGCTGGTCAGCAGGACCATGCTCGAACGACATGAATCAGATTCTGCAGCAGCAAAGAAGTTTACGTATAAACAGCAGGGGCAGTGCGCCTGGTGTACCTACAATGAAGGGGCGCGCTTATGGTGATCCTTCGGAGAATACAAACGAGGGTATAACTCTATCATTGACACACTTCGGTAACCACGATGCGCCTGAGGGTTGATTCAGACCCACGCAACTTACCACACCTGCGGCACCAACGTCCACCTGTAAGCTGGTGAACGACCCGAGCAACCCTGATGACCCACAGGCTGGTTTATGGTTACATTGCCAACGACACAACGAAAAGAGGAAACCTTCTTCTATCACGGTGACCACTTAGGCCCAACGTCTTTACATCACAGACGACAAAAGCGACATCGCACGAGACATGAGGCCTACCTGCCGTACGGCGAACTGTTGGTTGATGAACATAGTAGCAGTGAAGACCCACCGTATAAGCTCAATGGCGAGGAATTTGGATGAAGAAACTGGGACTGTATTACTATGGTGCCAGATATATGGACCCAGTCGCATTATGGTATGCGAAGTGATCCTCTCAAGTGAAGAATATGAAAATGTATCTACTTTTGTGTATTGTCATGGGACTGACCTGTTTATTCGGCCGGACGGACAAGGTGATTGTGCACAAATGGAGTGACGTGGTTGTAGGCTCTGATCGAGAGAAAAGATAATTTTGTTTACTTCTGCCAGTGGCGTCCATCAGAGTGGGCGACATGGCGTCTGGTAAATTGTTTTCGAAAATCTTAGAAATTATCAATATCTCTATTCCAAATTTATAAGCTAATCTTCGACAGTATATGGCGAGAGTAGTGCTTATAGAGTCCGGAGATAGTGAACCATCGGAAGTGATTTGAAAAAGGAGATGTATGCGTACTGCAAGTGTTCATCAGCGGAATTCAAAGCGCTTGTGGAATAAGTTCTGAGCCTGCAAAAGATAAGAAGTAAGAAGGTGCTAAAGAAAGAAATGATTTACCTCTCTTATGCGGACAGCTATTGCTGCTGGAAATTAATGCACGCATGGTATGAGATTATAGTTATGGTGCAACAATGTGGGATGGGGCCGAGACAAGCCCAATTCTCAGAAAATGAACAGCGTAAAAGTAATGGTCATTTTGAGCTAGTATATGAATACTATGGGTTGGGATATATCTCCAAAAACATGTATGCTCAGTGGAAAAATAATATTGGTAAATCATTCAAAAGCACCCATGAGTTCGTGCTGCAGGATCTCTATAATTCAGTAACAAAGAAGCCAATCCTAACCCTAATGCGGGGAAAAATGCGGTTACAATCCACTGCTGTATATGGTAGAACAATAATATGGAAAAACAAATTACTGAATCTGTCGTTACTTTACAAGATACTAATTATGAAAGCAGCTTTTTACTTCTTTTTATTATTATATTTTCCTCTTAACAGTAAAAGTAGCGGAAGGTCATCAGGTGGATGTTACCTTATCGTATTGAATCTGGGTATATTTCAAGAGTCTATATATAAATGGAAAGAAAGAAGCTGTCTATAAAAGTAAGAAAAAGAAAACTCTATAAGGCTCACAAGAGTCGAGAAAGATATGCAAAATATCTTTTCGAACAATTAAAATACTTGGAATCGTGGGGGTGAATATGAAAATATCCGGAGGTTATTTTCGAAGACCTTTGTGTATTATCTCTGATATATTATCCAATTATGATAAGTCGGAGAATTCAATCTTTTATTCGTAAAATCAAAAGGCGAGTGTAAAAACAATTAATATATTTATCAACAAATGACACATTATATTAATGCAGGAGTGGAGATCATGTTTTTATCACTCCTGGCAGATTATAGAGGTTTACTTAAAGAGTTCCGATATGAATACATGCCAGATTTTTCTGGCTTGAGACCCGTTGTTACAGATGTCAGTACAAATATGATAATTATGGTAGAATTATATATATAACAACTTTAGGGAAAAGATGATTAGAATAACATATGCGAGTTTAAGATAATAAAAAGACTGTCTCATGAGCAATAAATTCGGGTGAGAATAGATTTCATTATCGAGAAGTTAGGTTATAGAACATCCGTTTCTACAAGTTCAGCAATGGGATGGAAGCAATTACACTTACAACACAGCACACGAATGTTTGCAAGAGGTGATGCTCATCTCGTCGGGTAATACCGTCATACAGAACAAGTACAAGTACAACTTGGACTTGGTGGATAGTATCCTCGGTATCACCACACCTGCCAATCCGAAGAATATCGCCGAGAACAAGGTGAAGTTCGGCGGGGCATACAGCCACAGCTACACTTACGATGGCATCAACCGATTGGTCTCTGCAAGCAGCAAGGCCAAGACGGCATCGTGCTGCTCGATATGACCTACGGCATCATGGGCGAGCCGCTCACCAGCAAAAAGGTGGATTCGGCAAAGTGGCGCGGTCGTATGCGTTTGCTTATCTGTACGCGACAGCAAGCATCCCACGGTGCCCTCGCAAATCGGGCATAACCATTATACCTACGATGCAAGCAGGAATCCGGTGACGATAATGAATGACTCTACGAATACTACCGCGAGATGTACTGGGATGAGGACAACCGACTCATGGTCTTAAGCGATAACGGTAAGACAAGTCGGTACACCTACAACGCTGCCGGCGAACGTATTATGAAGAGTTACGGTACGATGGAGGTGTGTGATGATGTCAACGGTGCACCGCAGGGCATCACGTTCCACGAGACGGACAACTTTACGCTCTCCTGCAAGTATCCTCTCTGTTAACAAGAACAGATTCACAAAGCATTACTTCATTGGTGACAAACGAGTATTGCTTCAGAGGGATAGGAATGGGTCTGTTTAACAACGTCTATGGACGAAATGGATCATACGTAACCGCTGGTCAGCAGGACTATGCTGAACGCATGAATCAGATACAGAAGCAGAAAGAGGCATACTATAAATAGCAGGGGCATTGCTCATGATGTACCTACAGAGAAGGGGGTGCGTATGCGAACCAGAGAACACTGGGTGTGAGGGTATAATGCCGTCCTCACGAACTCGGTAACCATGATGTGCCACAGGGTTGATCGAGACTCCGAAGCCGAACACTACACCAAATACCAACCCCAGTCCACCTGTAAGTTGGAATGACCCAGAGCAACCCTGATGACCGCAGACTGGATATGGCTATAGTTCCAAACGACACTACGAAAGAAGAAACCTTCTTCTATCACAGTGACCACTTAGGCAGTACATCCTACATCACAGACGATAAAAGCCAACATCACGCAGTATGATCTTACTGCCGTACGGCGAACTGTTGATTGATGAACATAGCAGCAGTGAAGACCTGCCGTATAAGTTCAACGGCAAACAGTTCGATGACGAAACTGGCTTGTATTATTATGGTGCAAAAGTACATGAATCCTATGGCAAGTATTTGGTATGGTGTGGATCCGCTTAGCAGAGAAATACATTAACATTGGTAGTTACATTTATTGTCATAGCTCTATTATGTTGATAGATCCTACAGGTGAAGGCGATTATTACAATAAAAGTGGAAAGTTGCTAGGAAATGATGGAGTGAAAATAATAAAGCTTATCTTGCCTACTTTGTTCTAACAGATAAAAGGGTATTGTCACCAGTGCAACGGATAAAAAGTTTATTACCCGTTACTAATGATGTCTTAAATCAGTACGCGAATACAGTGGCACAAGAATCGTCGGAGGTAATAAACAAGGAGTCGCATGCCTTGGCAAGTGCCATATCTAATTTATCTAAATATAAGAAAAGAGCATTCTTGCAACATTAAAACCAGAAAGGTATTTACGGGTTTAGAGATGGTGGATACCAAAACGGATTATGAAGGTAATGCCGAATACAGTATGGAGCTGTACAAATGCCTTAACCACGGTAAGGATTACTCTAATAGCGCTATACTAGGTGGGATGGCTTTTGATCTTGCTGCGAGAGGTTTTAATCATCCCAAGCCTCAAAACTGCTGGTGTAGAAATTGGTCCTGGGTGAAAGATTTTATGCATTTTACACGCTGCGTGGCCAGCAAAAGCTCATTAAGGCTCCATAGTGCTGCAGAAGGTATACGAGTTTCTCTTCTAATTTCTTTCATTCAGGAAGTCATCCTGCAACATATGGATCGAATAAAAGGGTATGTACTATATTCATCTTCGGCTGCTTATGGTAGGACTATGTTTTGGAAGGCCAATTTGAAATGCGACAAGAAAAGTCGCTGGATAGAGAGAGACATACAAACATACATACTAAGTTTATCAATATGAGTAGTAAGTGTAATAGTGTTTCTTCTTAGCTTGTTCTTTTGCAGAAACGTTTAGCTAAGATAATATACCCAATACCATATTATTGGATAAAACATGTAATGTAAAATACTACTAAGCGGAATGATTCTACTTTAGTAATGACCGTGTCAATTAACGGTCATGCGTATAAAAGAACTCATTCTTATTTCAGAGGTGTTCCATATTCAAAGTATTTACCAAAAATATTTTGGCCGGATATAAGAAAGAGCTTAATATTTATTAATGGAGAATCAGTTAATTATCGTCGTCAACGGTTTATGAGTTGAATGGTTGTAAAATTAGAAAAAGGTGTGCACGAAACGGAGATTATGCTCAAAATGAAACAGCTCCGTAGAAACTATTGTTCTTTTACCAATCTGACCAATAAAAGATAATTTTGTCCTTGGACAAAGACTCTATACAAACCTTTAAGTCTTAGTGCTTGAAATCAGATCCAGACAAAATATCTACTGCAGAATCTTGTCAAGGAAAATTTAAGATAAAAAAGGATGATGAGGGAAATGCTACTCTTTAAAATAAAAATAAGAACTAAAATCATAAATCCGAACTGAGGGGTGTCAAAATTGATACCCCCTCTTTTATCCCCTTTATTTCGTCTGTCACATAATTCGTTACTTACTGCAGCTATGCTGCTAATTTCAAATAAAATTGTTTGTTGGGCTTCAAATAGCTTATGTGAACTACATATAGCATCTAAGGATGACTAAAGTATCTTTCCATAATGACTTTTAGTTCCTTAAGATGGTTTTGCACATTTTCTATGTTGAAATGCAATGGCAAAGCAAAGTCCATATTGACCTTGTCTTTTCAAAATACCTAAACCTCTTATAGGCTTTGTTATATTTTGTTTGTCCAAAAAACAGCTTCAGGTTCTATGTACCTTCGTCCTCATTCTTGATGCCTTCTTCCGAGTCAGTAGTTCCCGTGCCTTTTGTTTATAGTGCTGTAGTTGATGGTTTACTTCTATAATTCTGTTCCTCTTGCCTTAAAACATGAGCCTCTCCAACGGACAACCATCACAGCGTTCTGCTGATAACGTACGCTGTAAGTAACGGAATCCGTTAGAGGTTGGGAGACGCTTCATACCTATACGCTTCATATGCTGTCCCATAGGGCAGACGTGAAATCTGTTCCTTATTATAATAAAGGCTTCCGGGGACTGAATGGGTTAGGTGTGTAACGTGGACGCTACTCTTTGTGGAAGTATAGTTATACTTCGCAGAGCTCATATTATGTACGTCCATGAACAGATAGTTCTCCTCAGGCCATACCCCGAATCGGCTACGACTGTCTTGGCATAACGATGATAGCGTAATTTGAAAAGACTCCAGAAAGAAGGTAGTGATGTAGCAATTTTGATTGGCATAAATTAAAAGTCGGTGATGAACTGGTTCTCAGTTGCTATCTGCAGATTATATCAAAGGCTTAATCGCCGCTTGCATAGCATCTCCTTCATGTGCATAAACGTGGCATCGGGATCGGTCTTGCTGTGGGGTTTCTCTCTCCATAACCTCTAAGGTGTTGGTCATACTCCTGGAGTTTGTGCATTTCTTCTCTAGCTCTTTAAGCTGTTTTTCTTGGTTCTAACAGCCTGCTTCTCTTCTTTTTGTCTTAGGCTCAGGGACTGATTCAAGACATTCAATTCCTCAGATATCTCATCGACAGAGCTGCCAGTAAACTCGACATCTTCTGTCTTAGCGGCATTGTCCTGCATATGACATCATCTAGCCCATGAAGCAAGAGTGTGTGACATTTGTTTGCAACTTGGCACAGTTGCTACTCTGGTTCTTCACCAAACGAAGGTATGTGACTTTCAGTTCTATCTTTGTGCCATCAATATGTTCAACGTCAAGACTTATCAAACCTTTGGCTGCAAGTACTAATACGACTTGTGTAAAGATATTTCCTTTTCACGTTACGAAACGATTGATGGTAATAAAATCCAGGTATCGCATCTGCAGATAGATGAAATGAATGTCACGCTTGATAGGCGACTGCGACGGCAGGAATAGATATTATTCATATAGGCGTAAAGAATATGAGCATCATTTGTGGATGATAAGGCTTGTGACACTGGGCATAAAAGTGTAGACATTATCCAACATAAGATTATCCAAAAGGCGTCTAAAGACGAACAGGGTCGTCTTCTGCGATATCATATCATTTACTTTGAGGAAAAGAATCATTTTCTTGTGTATGTGAAACGAAAGTGTATCTTTGTCATAATGAAGTTTTTAATGCTAAAGGTACAAAAACTTTGAAATAACAGCCTGGCTTGAAAGTCAGGGGCTTTGTGCAGAAAAGATGTCTCAATTTGACACACCCTCGAGAACTAAGGAATAACGTTAAGGGCCAAGCTGCCGCCATTTCGGTTTGAAACTCTGCAGATGTTTCTCCTCTTTGCATCCTGAACAGAAGGTTATCATTCCACTTTCCCGACAGAATGATTGTTGCCGGACAGACCCTCTCATGTTTCATTTCATCCTTGCATCTTGTTCCTCTTCCAGAATTTGAAAGTGTTAAGGTAGCAATTTTTCTGTCAGCTCCGCAGCTTCACTTTTAAGTGGTGGCTCAATACTCTTTTCCACGAGTTGTTTGCAATAGTAATGTAAACCTCCTTACCACTACTACTTTTGCCATTTCCTTCTCATGCGACTCTATCACCTTTGGAATTACGCTCCAAGGCATTAATGAAGTTCTGGCAGGCAAGTTTCGGGTCTGTTTGCCAACTTGCCGTTAATATAGGTATAGTAAATACTCCCATAACCCTTTCACAAAAGCGGTTCACGAGCAGTCAGTCAGTCATGGAAGTGCTCTCCGTCTTGACCATGATAGAGAAACCATAAATCTCACCGATTTTTGTTGTACTCGCCTTGGTTTCGTGCCTTCCTCATCTATCTCCTGCAAACGTTGTAATGACTTTGATGTCGGTACTGTTTTCCACCATGATTGTCAGTTTATTGATAGGCTGTCCATCGGTATCCGTTCTACGCTGCTCAAATGAAGGCCAAGTCTTCCTTAGCCTCCTTAATCTTATCAGAATGGAAAGACACGGAACTGTCTATTTCCCGCTAACTTGCCCGTTGCCATCACGCTCGCGGAGGAAGTTCTTGCGCTCTGATTCCAAAGGTAGTGATTTTTCTTGTCAGCCTTTGCTTTTTCCAAAAGGTCGGTGTTGCCTGAAAGTACGGCTACATACTCAGAAAAGTTCATACCACTGTCCTCGTCCTCTTCCCTCTCAATGGTGGCTACCGGAAACGTGTTCGTTTAATTGATTGATAAATAATTGCTTGTTGTGCAACAAGTTGAACTTATAACTATCGAGACGCTCCACAGCATGAATAATCACATCGACCTTGTTGTCAGCAAACTCCTTGGCGACAAGATTTCCTTTTCGGATGGCGCCCATTGCGTTGCTAAAGGTCTGACGGTCGCCACGGTGTATCGAGTTGATGGACCGCAACAGCCCGTTGCTGGGCATTTGACTCAGTTCCCAACATAAATTAGAACCGAAGATAATGAATCCATCATACGGTTCATCGACCATTTAACTTTCTTGGCTTTTCTCGTTCTTGCTCCTGAATGAAGCGTATCTATTAGGACCCGGGATATGATGATCCTCTACCAACTTGCTTGATTTCCGAATAGACGTGAAGTCTCTCGGGCTTATAAGTACCTAAATCAGAAAACGAACTGCGTACCTTTCTGTGCGTCGAACTTTCGATAATAGTCGACCCAGGCATCTTGGCACAATGACTTGCCTTGTCGATATGATCTGAGTAAGCATTTTCATCTATCATTCTGAGGTCAAGGCTCATCTTGCGGGCGTAATCAGTAGCTAAGAATCAAAGAAATATAGGGTAACACAAAGATATAACTATTTGAAAATAGTATTATTTAGCATTTTCTTGCTATTTTGAGGTGTGAAATGCCGAGCATCAAACGGCAGGAGTTCCGTTGCAAATCGTAACCATCGAAGAAAAAGCAAAATAAGTTGCAATTGAAGCTAAACAACTGTTTCATAGTTTTTTATTCATCATCTTTCATTTTCTGCATCGCTCAGGAGACTTGTTCATCTGTGCCTTTGCGAAGCAAAGGAAATTTGAAAAAAACGACAGAAAAAAATGAAAAGCAAACTCAAAAGTATCGTTCTTCGTTCAGGCGAAACGAACCGACAAGAAAGGACTGTGCCTGTCATTGGGCGCATCTCGATTGGGTAAGAACCCATTCCGGGCTTCTCACTAAAGTACGAGACTCCGCTCCTTTGGGACAGCCGTAGCAAAGGCTCATCGGCAAGAGTGCAATGAGTGTCCGTCAATCAGAAACTCAGTGAATGCGCACTCATCCACACGCACTTTCACGAACTCTGCGAGGAAAGAAATTTTACCGCCACAGACGTGAGGGGATGCCTATCGAGGGGCAAATCCACAGTGAGCCTTGCTCTTGGAGAGTTTTGGGAGTATCTCACACAGACAAAAGACGTATATCGGTATTGACCGAGCCTTGAAACGTTCAAACTCCGTACCTACCAGCTCTCCCTGCTCCGTGGTATGTACAGAGAAACACAGAGTAAGCGACATTCCCCTTTCGCAGTTTGGACCGGCCTTTGACGGGGCTTCGGTGTATTTTCTTACCATCGACCGTAAACTTCAAGCGGGCAGCGTATCGAGTGCCTTGTCCACTTTGCAGACCATTGTCCGCATGGCGGTGAAGAAAGGCGTGCTCGACTATCCGTTCTTGAGCTACAGTTACGAGCGACCAAAAGGGTGAACCAGAAGCATCACGGGACGAACTCCAACGCATCATCGACTTGATTGAATGGGAGAACTATCATTGTCAACGTTTGTTCGTCTTCTCCACATAACTTTTCAGGGCTGGCTATCTCGACGTCCAGCAATCTTGGGAAAACATCGTCACGGAAGAGGCGAACTCTGCATCAAGGGTAGGCGTATGAGGAGCTAAGACCCCATACCGGTACAGGTGCTTCCTCCTGCTCGGGCGATAATGGAGCGGTACAGAGGAAAGCGTGCAGGCTTTGTCTTTGACGTGCCGACCACAGATGTTATTCTCAATGGTTATACCACATACAACGAAACATCGGCCTGGAAAGCGCTGACCTTTCATATGTTCATACACCTTTGCGTCGCTCATCACACTCTCTGCAGGTATTACCTATTGAAACGGTGAGCCGTATGCTCGGACACAATCTGAGAACAACACCTGAAGTTGTCGCGGTTTACTCCGAGGGAGAATCATAGGGACATGCAGAAAGTGCAACCAACGCATACAAGACACATTCCTGTAAAACTTTTGACATTATGGCACAGCTTACATTCAAGACACTCTTCATGTCAATCGCTCAAAGAAGAAAAGAACGGCAAATGCCCGATTATGGGGCGCATCACCATAGACGGAGAACAGGTACAATACAGCACGGGCGAAAATCGCTCCCGAACTTTGGGACAGCCATAAGGGACGATGCAAGGGAACAGGCGAAGAAACAAAAGAAATCAACCGCTATCTGCAAACCAAGAGGAACAAGCCAAAGGCAAGTACCAAGAATTAGTCTGGCAACGTGGCTATATCACTGCGAGTTGTTGACATGTGAACTCATGGAAGAGGATAATCCAAAAGGTTTTTCTTTTGGAGGAAGCACATTTCATAGAGGAAAAAGCGTGTGCCGTGGTCTGACGGTTGCCAAGCAACCTTTGCCAATACATCTATGCCACACAGCTTATCAGTCCCTATCTGTGTGAACGCTTGGGGCACAGGATATTCGCTACCCACTGTTGGACTACGGCACATCGAGGGGAGGCTGGACTACCTGGAAATCAGGCACAACCTCTCTTGCCACCATTCAGATTGTGGTCATTTTCCTAAAGCTTATCGGCATCGGTCGGCAGAAGAAGTATATCGTATCGATCCGTTTGCGGCTGAGCAGAACTGCCACACCGCACAGGCGTTATCTCACTGCGGAGGAGCTGCAACGAGTATTGCAAACGCCCATCGATGACAAGGCAATTTGAGCGAGCAAGGCAACCTTCACCCTACTGCGCTACAGGACTGGCTCGTGTGGATATGCAACGACTTAAGCCGAAGCATATTATTCATAATGCTGACAACTGGAGAAATCCGTATCCAAAAGGCAGAAAACCAATGTGGAAGCGATTATCCCTCACCCATTGCCAAAGCAAATCCTTTCGCTCTATATCCAAGGGCAGAAAGCGGACGACGATATTCCCAATCTTACAATAAGGAAAGCATCCTTTGCGTGTGTGAACATCGGGCAGATATGCCGAATAAGATAAGGCTTGACCTTTCACATGGCTCAACACATTCTCGACCACGATTTGCCTTTCCAATGGTATCTCTATGGAAACGCTCAGCAGATGCCGGACACAACAATATCGACACGACGCAGAGTTACGGAAGAATAACCGACCACAAAATACGAAAGGAGGATATGACTGCCTCACAGATAGAGGAGCATTCTGTATTTGAAAGGGTTATTATTAAAAGTCGTATAGCACGGCGCCAGAACGTTCCATTGCAACAAGCATAAAAAAGAAGCTGCAAACATTTGGCTATTCACGATTGAACCTCAAATAGTTATGAAACAGAACAACAAACAGGAACTTTCCTACTTTCGATTGAAATTGGAAAGCTATATGAGTAAACATCACCTGAAGATTGCAAAATGAGTTTATCACCGCACGAGCAGATATGGCTCAAAAGCTTACTGCGATGCCGTGGCGCAAAACTTCACACCCCGAAGCGGAGAAACATGGCAAGCGAATATCAGGCTTGCACTTTTTCCAAGTATATTCGCTTGTATCCGTGTTGGAAAACAGTTTGAAAGGAACTGCCTGCCACCGCTCCCAGAAGAAACTCGTACCTATACTGTTGTCGAACAAGGCTTCAAGCCACATTCGACAAATTCGGTTCGACGGACACATTGGCTTCTGACGAGCAATACGGCCGTCTTTGCACCAACTCCACAGGCACATTAGTGCTGCTCATCGGACAACAATCTGCCAACGGTCAGACTGACGGAGGAAGCAAGCCCAAAAGGCGTTGTGAGCAAGAGGCACACACAAAGTCCTGATGCCGTTTCTTATCATTCACCAAAGAGTACAACGGCAGCCTATCTCGCGACAAGGTCAGGGATGCGGATGGAAGAAGGATCTCCACCACAGGATTTTTCTGTTCAAGAGTGGTATTGCCATTTCTATATCCATGCGGTCGTATTCACATCTCTCTCCCAACCTTGCAGGGCTGGACTGCCGTAGAGAGTATAGGCGACAGAATACGGCATACTCAGGCTCTTTGGACGCAAGGCGTAACAACTAACAACAGATAGGACTGACGATAATACGGACAATCTATTGTTTGTACAATTTATTTGTCGCGACTATCTGTTGTCACTTTCTCTGTCGTCAATAATCTATCGATAAAACTATCTGACACTTCGACATCTCGATTTGTCGAACTATCAGTATCGATAAAACAACAAAATAATAAAAGACGAGCCGGCACCTCATCTCATTACCGCAATAGCACAGACGGATTTCCTTTGTTCTTCTATTGCTTTCTCT
>BNJT01000989.1_pt1 | contig 46470 bp, 64 predicted proteins | sample 8540491 | NCBI WGS metagenome assembly BNJT01 (sample SAMD00202455, study PRJDB9452) | human saliva metagenome | host: Homo sapiens | reverse complement strand
GTGAGAGCGCACACGTAACAGGTGTGCAAACTATATGAACCCCCGTATTTCCCCTGCTTGACTAGGGGAGATGCGGGGGTTCTTCTTTTTATGCCAGGTTAAATACTGGTTCATTTTCGGGATTTGCTGGTTTCAAAGTGGGGAGTAAATGGGGACCAAATCTAGCCCGCCAGACCCTCCAACGCTTCCGCAAACGCCGCCTGCTTACTCCGCTGCACATAGGCAGACCTCGTCATCTCCTCAGACGCATGACCAAGCTGCAACGACGCCTCCGCAATACCCAACCTCTCGTCCAGGAAAGTAGCAGTGGTCTTCCTCAGCACATGCCAGGTCACCCACTCCAACTCCGAGCCCTTGAGCGCCCTACCAAGCCAAGTCCTCGCCGAATTGTATGCCAGAGACTTACCACCCTGCTCAAACACGAACACGGCACCCTCACGGGCCTCTGAATGCCGCCTCCGCAGCACATCAAGAACAAAGGGCGGCACCTGCAAAGTACGAACCTCATGAGTCTTCGTATCAGCCTGCCAACCAGCCTTCTGAACGAGCGTGCCGCAAATGGTCACAGTCCCCGCCTCAAGATCAACATCTTGCCAGCGGATGCCGGCACCTTCGCCCCAACGACAACCCGTCCCGAGCAGAACGTCCACCAGGTCAGGCATCCACCCGTCATAGGTCGGCGTAGACTCCAACGCAGCCACCAGCGACCGCAGAGCCTTCACCTGCTCCAGATCTAGCGCTCGCACCTGCTTCTTCTTGCCCTTCACCGTGCGAGTCGCGAGCACAGGGTTATGGGGTAGTGCCCCGAGGCGCACAGCCTCATCCAAAGACATCTTCAGAACCAAACGCTGGTTATACCTGCTGGTGGGAGCCTTCACCGAGGCTAGGTAGGAATCGAGGTGACCAGCCGTCACCTCATTCAGCCGCAGCGACCCCAGAGCACCGGCAACCTGCCCAGCCCACAACGTGTAATTACGCAGAGTATTCTGCGCCAGCCCATCGAGCCCGCCAAGCCACCTGTCCAACGCAACCTTCAACGTAGTGGTTCCGCTCAGGCTCGCTCCTGAAGCCGGCAACGCCGCCAACTTTGATTTAAGCTTCAGCTCTGCCGCAGCCTTAGTCGGACCGTGCGCCGTCACCTCACGCCGCACACCAGCACTATCACGAAAATAGACACGCGCCATCCAGCGTTTCGGTTTAATACGCCGAGCCATGATCTTTCCATGAGAGCCAATCGGAAGAGGGTCCCTAACCACCCGCTTCTCCTTTCACTTGCGCTCGACCGCAGGTGACGCTAAACTCGGTCATCTCGTTCGAGCATTCCTTCAGCATGGACTGCACAGGAACCGCCCCGTCTACTGCCGGATACAGTAGGTGGGGCGGTTATCTTTTTCGCCCAAAACCGCCGCACGACACGCCGACACCTTGAGACTCTTGCCGTAATCGCCACGTGACGCTACACTACTTCGGCAATAACCGATAACTACGAGGCGGAAACCTGCAAGGGCAACCAGCTGAGTCGGTATCTTCTTGTTATGTGAGTGAACAGCATCAGACGGACTAAGCGCTTATTTCTCCTAAATTGATTGATGCACAGACGGGGCGGGCTGGACTAGCTATCCAGACCGCCCCGTTTGCTATGCTCCCACAACCAAGCCGAGAGGATACGCTCAGTCACCTCAAGCTCAGCCGCAGCAGCAGGCAAAGAATCAGGAGCCACCGCCAGAGCAGTCTTCACGGCATGTGGCTGCAGGAGCCAGCCGGCGGCAACGGTGTCGGCGCGGCGCTCGCGTTTGGTGGAGGCGACGTCGTCCATGGGGGAGTGCTCATCTCCGTTGATTGCGTGGGCGAGCTCGTGGGCGATGACGCATCGTCGCTGTCGCCACAGGAGCCCGGGGGCGGTGAGTATGGTCCTGGTCTGCTCATCCCAGAGTGCAAGTGCGCCGGCTGGCGGTTGAGCTTCGACGATGCGGATACCCAGGGACGCGGCGTGGCGGTATGGGTCGTATGTATTTGCTGTTGAAGTCATGAGTGAGTTGGTGATTGTGCGCGGGGTTATGCGCTGTGGTTGTCTTCGGTAATGACCTGGTCAGCGGGGTGCGCGGCTAGACGGTAACCAGACTTGGTCGCTGCTTCAGCACGCGCCAAAATCTGCGCTGCCAATTCTTTGTCGGACATGGAAGAAGTCTCAGCTGCTTGTTCTACACGCAGAGCCTTTTCCGCATCACGTACAACGGTAGAAGGCTCAACACCAAGAGCCTTACAGATACGATCTAACTCATTTGTGTTGAGAGGGGAATCGAGCTTGTAGAGAGTGAGGCTGATTCGGTTTCGGCTCACTTCTGCTGCTTCTTCAAGGTCTTGTATTGTCATGCCACGGCGTCCCATCCATGCACGAAGCTCTTGGTTGAGCTTCTTGCTGAACTGGTTTGCGGGTCCAATTGCTTTACGTCCCATGGCTATATAGTACAAAAATTTTGAAAAATTTCCCAATATCATATTGACATTCTCTAAATAGGGAATGTAAGATGTTGATACAACCCATGAAAGGAGGAATATGGATAACCTTGCACGGACTGTTCGAGAGAATATTAGCCTTGCACTTGCAAAAACGGGGGCTACACAGCTAGACCTACAGGCTGGCACTGGTATTTCGAAGAGCAAGATTAGCCGCGTACTTGCCGGTGAATCAATTCTGAACTCTATCGAGATTTACCAGGTTGCCTTGTTCTTCTCGGTGGCTCCTAGCTGGATGTACACCGAGCATCTTCAGGAAGTCGCTTTGAGTCTATAAATTTTTGCCCATCTTTCTCTAAATAGGGAAATCCCTCAAAGGAACACGAAGATGCTAACCATCCCCCAAGACCACCTGACGCTCTGGTCACCTGAAGAGCTCGCTGAGGCTCTCGGCGTGAAAGAGCAGACTCTCGCTGACTGGCGGAACGCCCGCACCGGCCCCGCCTTCATCCGCACCAGTAAGGTCCAGCGCGGCGGCAGGATCTACTACACCTCAACCGCCGTCATGGACTGGCTCCAGTCCCTCCCCGTCACCCACACCACCAACTAAGGAAGGAATACCAATGCAGGAACACCAGAACACAAAAGGCGCCCCCTTCACCATCGAAGTCTTTCACATCGCCCGAAACGGGCGAATCGTAGGTAGAAGCTTCCACCTCAAATGCAGCACCTGCGGAAAAGAACAGACCAAAGACGTTGAATCACTCAACTCCCTGCACCTCCAAGACGCACTTAAAGGGCTCTTCGAAGAATCTAGGCTCCACGCCAGCTCCCATGTTGACACCAACTAGCCGAGTAGCACTCACACACCACCAACTAAGGAAACACCAATGAACACCCCCGAAACCCAGAGTACCACCCGCCCGCGGTTCTGCTCCGACGAAGCCATCCAGGAAATGTACAACATCATTGAGGACTTCGCCCTCTACGCAAAAGACCGTGATAGCACCACGGTGCATATCACAGTCAAAGAAGCAATTGCCGTCGTAGAGTCGGCGCTTGCACGACGCCGATTCCAACTCGCCGTCCGCGCGGAACCTAGAGGCCGATCGCCTTACGAGCAGCAGCCCAGGCAAGAGCCCTAGCGTTCTCGGGAACCTGCAGCCAGTCCCATGCACTGCGGTAGAACGCCTTCGCTTCGGGGTCTGTGGTGCGGTTAGACACTGCATCGACTAAAACAGTGAATTCCATATATGCGTTGTACAAGCTGAAGCTACCGCTCAGCTCATCGGAGAAAGCAGCCTCTACACGGCACATAACCTCGTGGATGTACGCACGGAAAGAACTGCTCAGTCCCTGGTCCTCTGCAACGTAAGCCGCGACCTCGCGAACCTTGGAAGCCATCGCCTCACGCTGGGAGCTGAGCCAATCAAGCATCCCAGGTTCAGCGGAGCCAGCGAATGCATCAAAGGTACCCGCCAAAGCAGACAGCATGTCCAGCTCGTAGCTCTCTAACTGGAAGGAATAGTCCCACCCGTGGGGGTACTGGAAAATCGCTTGAGCCCACCGGGCGTAATACTTCGAGGCCCACGACAAATTATGTTTGGGGCGCTCAACTTCCGCGACCTTCACCAGACGCTGGATATCACGCAGCAGAAGCGCCGCCTGCAAAGCCTGCGAGATTTCCTCCTCAGTATCCAAAGGGCGTGCATCACCCGCCTCGCAGAGCACCTGATGCGTCACCGCCGCAGCCAAATCGCACAGCTTCTCTAACACCCGAAGGTAAACCCCAATGGACAACGAACAATTCACCCTAATCTTCAACGCCATCTGCTTCTTCATCAGCGTTGCCGGCGCTATCGTCTCCGGATTCTTCTGCTTCAGGACGCTCAAAGATTCCTGGGAAGAGAAGAAGGAAGAAAAGGAAAAGGAACGCGAGCTATCGGCGAATCGGGACGGGGATAACCTCATCAAGCCCACGGATTCGGAGCTCTAGGTTCGACGGCAACGGCTTACCGGAAGCACCCAGCATGAAGATGCGTAGCGACTCTCCGGGGCGGAACACCTGCTGAACCTGCTCGCAGCGGACGAACTCATCAAGATTCGCCACCTCGAGAACCTCAACAGATTCACCAGTGACGTTACTCAACAGGTAGGTATTACCTCTATCCAGAGTCAGCTCAAATGCAGGCTTCCACAGGCGAGACGCAATCTCAGCCTGAGACTCGGACTGCTTCTGCTCTTCAGCAACGATTTGTTCCATCTGCTTGAGCGACTTCTCCGCTTGCCGGGCACGCTCCTCCGCAGCCTCAGCAGCACGAACCGCGGCATCACGCATCTCTAGTGCCGCCTGATGCGCCTCCTCAGCCTTCTTCGTCGCCTTCTTCGAGCCAAAGGCCTGGTACCAGGAAACAGCCGCGAAAAAGACGGAGACGAACGCGGCAAACATTGAGCCGCCAGAAAAAAGAGTTGAGAAATCCATAGCAACAATCCTAACCACCCACCCCACACCAACTAGGAAGGACACACCATGACCGCCACCAACCCCAAGACCAAACGCGACCGCGCAGCAGGCCGCACCCACCGCCACACCGCCATCCAGACAATCATCGACAACCACGACCAAGTCCGAACCGACATCGACAGCCTCGACAACAGCGTCGCGTCCCTCCAGGACGAACTCTGCGAGACCCGCCGCCTCACCGACCACCTCAACGGGAGGGTCGAACAGCACACGAAGGACGTGAACGCAACGTCGGATTCGCAATGCAATGCATCGTGGAAACCGAACGCAAGCTCACCGAAACCGAATGCGCAGTCGGAATCCTACAAGGCGCCAGCAAGAACCAGGGCAAGGCGCTCGCCCAGCTCGACCGCTACACCAAGCGCCTGCACGCAAAGCAGACGAACATGAACCACGACCTCACCCTCGTTCGCACTGAGGTTCGTGCTGACCTCGCGGAGATGGAAAAGAAATTCATCACCCTCGCCTGGATCAACCTCGGAATCTGGGTCGCCGCAGCACTCACCATCTTCATCCTCCTCCTCCTCATCTAGCCCAAGGACACTCACCATGACCACCGACCGCACTATCCGCACCGCAAAAGCCCTTGTCTGGGCTTGCGCGCTCGCCTCCGTCATCATCATTGGAATCGGCACCGCACAGCCCACAATCACCTTCCGCGCCCTCATCTTCGCGATTGCGCTCGCCCCTGCTTCCGCCGCAATCCTCATCGGCAGCTTCATCAACGACCACACCAAAGGAGGGCTCAATGGCTAACTCACCCCTCAGTAACCTGCCCACCCTCACCGAATGGTTGAAAGCGCACCCCGGTGAGCATCTGCTCCCCGCCGCAACCGTCGCGCGTGAAGCAGGCATCAAAGAAACCACACTGCGAGCCTACGCTGGCGACTCCATCAAAGCCGCCGTCACCTCTCGCCTCCGCCCCGCGGCTAAGGGAGACTTCAACGGGAACTACTGGTACAAGCCCTCAGACGTCGAGGCATGGCTAGAGAAGCGTGCAGCCTCCAAACAGCTCTGCCGCCGCCACATGCAAGCAATCCACTGGCGCAAACCCCGCCCCACCCAAGGAAACACCACCAATGACCAACAAGATTGACCTGCCCCACAAGACGATGTTCGAGGCATGCAACCCCGGCACCAAGCTCGTCTCTGAAAGCCAGGTCGCCGCCTCTGCCGGCATCAAAGTCAGCACCGTCCGAACCTACAGCGGCACCGGCATCCGAACCGCCGGCATCCGCCTACGCCCCGCAGCCAAAGACGATGACGGCCGCTACTGGTACAAGGTCTCAGACGTCAAAGTCTGGCAGCGAAACCGCGCAGCAGGCAAAGCCCGCTACCGCGCAATGATGACGACCTCCATCCACGTCTAGCCCCCCACAGCTTCCCCCGCCGCCACACTTTTCCTACAGTAGCCACACCGGCGGCGGGGGACCCCACCACCACACCCCAAGGAAACACCACCATGGCAAGCCACAAAATCGCAATCGAATTCGTCCACGGAACCGCCACCGGCGAAAAGGACATCATCCACACCCACGCCTACTGGGACGGACGCCACGGCGAAAAAGCACGCAACAAAGCAGTTATCGACGCAGTCGCCACAGCAATCGCCCCGCGCGCCTGCAGCACCTTCGACGTACACCCCGGCGGCGACGTCTACCTCTACACCGGCGGATACCCCCGCAGCAAGATGCTCTGGGCAACCTACACCATCATCAGCTAAGGCTAAGGAAGAAACACCGATGCAAGAACACCAGGAACACGAAGGCTTCCCCTTCACCCTCGAAGTCCTACAGCTCACCAGGGACGGGGAAATCGTAGGCAAATGCTTCCGCATCACATGCGGCACCTGCAAGCAGAGAAACACCAAAGCCGTTGAATCACTCAACTCCCTGGTTCTCCAAGACGCATTTGAAGAGCTCTGCGAAGAAGCCAAGCTCCACGCCAGCTCCCACGACGACACCAACTACGCCGAATAAGCACCCACACCCCAAGGACACACCATGAACCGCTACCACCCGATCGCAGCACCAGACACCGACCTCACCATCAACGGCACCACCATCCGCCACCTCTACGACGCAGACCGCATCTGGGTCCACAACGCAGACCTCGCAGACGCAATCGGAGCGCTCGCCAAAGGCAGCCTCCTCACCGGCGTCTCCGCCAAATGGAAGCGCAAATGGCGCGAAGACCTCGGCGACGGCAAAGCAACCCGCGCTGCAACCTACATGACCGCTGAAGGGCTCCTGCAGCGCTCCATGAGCATGAAGCGAGACAGCGACAGCTACCCCCGCCTCCGCGAAGCAATCAACCAGATCCGCACCCTCGAAGCAGAACGACGAACCCAGCACGCCGCAGCACTCACCACCGCGGCACATGGAGCCGACCCCAAGGACGAACCAACTCTCCCTATGACGCTCACCGAGCCGCCGGCGCTCACCGCTGAAGCTGCTGAATCGCCGCAGGAATCAGCAGAGGTACTCGGTCGCGTCGAAGAGGCGAAGAAGAGCCTCGCCCCGTTCACCCCCGCCGCACTGCGCAACGCAAACCTCGGTAAGCGCCAGCGTCAGATACGCGAGCGCATGTCCCAAATCCAGCACCTGCTTGACCTCATGGCTGAGGATTTGGTGGATGCCGCCATTGAGAAAGACATCACTCTTTAGCAGGTTTCTGCTGATTCTGACCCAGATGTAGAGAACGATGATCTACACTACTACCACCGCAAGGAGCCCCCCCTCATGCCTTGGCTGAAAGTATCCGACACAGCCGCTCAGCATCGCATTGTGTGGCGAGCGCTAGAAATTCCTGGCGCAAGCATGCAGTCTATGTGGTCGCTGTTTGGTCAGGTGCTTGCTTTGGCTGTTGAGGCGGCGGCGTTCAAGACAGACTATATTATTGAGCGTGGAAGCGTCCTGAAATTCACCGGCACTCCAGAAGCTGCAGAGAAGTTTATTGCTGATGCGATGTTCTGTGGGTACCTGACAGGTGAAGTGCCTCTGGATGATGGGCGTATCGCCTATCGTTTGATTGAGGACGAAGATTTGTTCCACATGCGTCTACGAGAGGAGATTGATTGGGAAAACAGGCGGCGTAACGACACCCGAAAAACTTCGTTGATTGTGCCTATTCGTGCTCGCGACGGCGATGCATGTCGTTGGTGCGGTCACGTCGTTTGGTGGGGGGACCGGAAGGGCAGCCGCGGCGCGACCTATGACCATTTGAATCCTGGAGTTCCTGCAGAAACTCCGGATGACATGGTCGTGGCGTGTCGAAGCTGCAACTCGTCCCGCAAGGACAATGCCGGTTGGGCGGTAGATCTTCTACCTGCCCCGGTGAAGCCGTATTTTAGTGCAAAGAGCGCGGCTTGGCTGACTGAGAATGGGGTGCCGACCAAGGCATCTGCTCCGTCAGATAAGCCGGTTGGTCGGTCGGTCGTGGCCACCTCGCAGGCTAGCGAGTTCTCCCGGAACCAGAACCAGGGCACTGGCGATGGTTCGCAGGTTGATGAACCCTTGCCGGCGGTGCAGGCCACCTCGCAGGCTAGCGAGTTCTCCCGGAACCAGAACCAGGGCACTGGCGATGGTTCGCAGGTTGATGAACCCTTGCCGGCGGTGCAGGCCACCTCGCAGGCTAGCGAGTTCTCCCGGAACCAGAACCAGGGCACTGGCGATGGTTCGCAGGTTGATGAACCCTTGCCGGCGGTGCAGGCCACCTCGCAGGCTAGCGAGTTCTCCCGGAACCAGAACCAGGGCACTGGCGATGGTTCGCAGGTTGATGAACCCTTGCCGGCGGTGTGGTCGCAGCACACCAGTAGCTCTTTGCCGACCATCAGTGCGCAGCAGATGATTGACGAATTCTCTGCGCAAATCGATGCAGCCGAACTTGCCCTCGCTGAGCAAGCATCCACTGCAGAGGTCGTTGAAGAGCCCACCCTGGTCTCCGGTGCACCGGAGACCGGGGGAGACTCCAACGGCCATTTCGTCGTACCCAAATCCTCATCTCACGAGCCCTCCCACGATTGGGAGGAATCTGGATCCGATTCAAATCAGGAGGGTGACGGATTCGGATATGCCGGGTCGGGACGGGACGGGAACGGGCAGGGCATCGCTCGCGGTAGCGAGCAGAGTGCCCCCGTAACTGACCCCTCCGCTGGGACTCAATTACTCCGAATCGATTTGAATCAGGAGGGTGACGGATTCGGATATGCCGGGTCGGGTCGGGACGGGGAAGCCGTTAAAAACCCTGACCATCTCTGAACCTAAACGCTCTCGTCATCGCCGAGCTCGAACCCGCCGAACCAGCAGGAGGTAGAAGCGTGAAAGCACAAGACTATTTGATGCTTACCGCTCGAAACGTAACTGAAGCTCAATTCCAATCAGCAATCATCACCCTGGCAACCCGCCTGGGATGGATGCACTACCACACCCATGACTCCCGCCGGTCGGTACCTGGTTTTCCTGACCTGGTACTCGTCCACCCCATCAAGAGGCGAACCATCTTCAGAGAATTGAAGACCATGAAGGGGCGAGTCTCCGCAGCACAAACCCAGTGGCTCGACGCGCTCGCTGCGGCTGGTCAAGATGCCGCCGTGTGGAGACCCGACATGTGGACCGCAATCGTGAAGGAGCTAAGTCAATGACTGAGCAAGACCTCGCTGAGATGCGCCGCCGAGTGCGAGCCATCCTAAACGTCTTGGCCTTTGCCCATGTTCGAGCTGAGGACATAGGGGCATCTGCTGAGGCTCTCGAAGATGCCCCATTGGAAATGGCGTTACTGGATCAACTCCGGCAGGCCGTCACTGAGCAGGGTGCGGAGCACGGGAAGGGACCGTCGTCCTCTGGCTCGAGCTCGCCACTGGATGTTGCGGCGTTGGATTTGTGGACTGCGGTTGGTCACTCTGCTGCGGAGACAGCGGCAGCTGTTGGGGTGTCTGCGGGGAAGTCACCATCTGAAACCATGCGTGCTGTGGTTCCTCATCTGGTCCATGCCAGCCTTCCAGTCTTGGTTTGGATTGGTGAGGAGTGGAGCGAGTGGGTGTCAAAGATTCAGGAGTACCTGCAACCTACCCGCCGCACCCCACTCGACAGGGCATGCCCAGTTTGTGGTCAGCAGGTCCGTCAATGCCGAGATGAATTCGGCGCGACGGTGCAGAAGCCCTGCTTGGTTGCTGTTTGGGACATCGAGGGGGAGCAGGTGCAACGTGTCGAGTGCTCGGCCTGTTCTGCGATTTGGCCGCGTGCTTTCCTGTGGAATCTGCTGTCTGCGGATGAGGAGGAGGAGACGCTGGTTAGACTGTCCTCTGGCGGGTGACGCTGGTAGTTGCACAAGGGGGGATGATGACGCTAGACTGTCTCGCTTACCACTGGTGTGTCCTCTGCCTAGCAGGGGGGGTGGTAATGAAGCGGGAGACATGTTCAGTCGTGTCGGATTCTTCCTCTGGTGGGGGAGGACGGAAGGCATATAGCCTCCCCCACCAGGTACCAGCACCACCAGCCCACAAATAAATAGTGGAAGAAGGAGGGAGCATGGCGACTAGCCGAACAGGAACCGCTCGCTGGAAGACCCTCCGGAAGAAGGAGCTCGCCGCAGCTTTTGAGCGCGGCGACATGCGCTGTCCTATTTGTTTCGTTGCCTACGATTGGCACAGGTCGAAGCAGCCGAACTCTCCTGAGCTTGACCACGTGACGGCTCACGCTGAAGGAGGCAAGGATGTGGCAGAGAATGTTCGTGTTATCTGCCGCCAATGCAACCAGCGACTCGGCGGAAAGCTTGGAGGCAAACGCTCTCAGGCTCGCAAGACAATCAGAATCGCTGAACCGATTCGACCAAAAACAACACTGATCCTTTAGCCCCAACCACACACCCCAACCGGTGACCTTCCATCGCAATAAGGGGGACATCCTCACCAGGGGCAAACCACCTGAAGCAAACAGGACCAGGGGGGGTACCCCTTCCCCCGGAGGGTGAGTTCGCGCCCTCCGGCGATAGCGATATATTCACAGAGATTTTCCACAATATGCGGTTCGACAAGGAGTGATACCTTGAGTAAAGGCAAGCCTAAGCAGCTCGAACCTATCGATTTTGAGGGAGCCACCCAAGAGGAAGGCTCCCTTTCTCATGCCACCGCAACCGGCACGCGCCTCGACAGGCTCCGTGCCCTGCGCAGCAAACTCGCCGCGCACATTGACAACCCAAACACGCTGGCCCGTGACCTCGCCGCGCTCGCACGCCGATTCCAGGACCTCGATAAGGACATCGAGGAGCTGGAACAGCTAGAGCAGCAGTACGGGGCAGAGATTGAAGGAGAGCACCATCATGAAGAAGATGCCCCCTTCGACCCGTCCACTCTCTGAGGTCGCCGCACAGCTCAAGATACCTACTGGAATTGTGGCGACCGGTTGGCCGTCCATTGCTCGGCAGCTCATGAAGATGAGCTACCCGCTCGATAGCTGGCAGATTGATATTGGCCGCCTGGTTTTCGCGAAGCGCAAGGATGGGTTCTACGCCGCAGGCGTGGGTGGCGCCGCACTGAGCCTGCCTCGACAGGTCGGCAAGACTCACATGATTGCTGGCTTTATCTTCGCCGCATGCATCGCTTCTCCGAACACGCTCGTCCTCTGGTCGGCGCACCGCGCTCGCACCCACAATGAAACCTTTCAATCGATGCAGGGCATTGCGGCTCGCCCGGCGGTTGCCCCGTTCATCTCCCATGTCCGCCGCGGTGCCGGTCAGGAGGCCGTAGAGTTCGCGAATGGCTCACGAATTCTCTTCGGCGCTCGTGAAAGCGGATTTGGTCGTGGTTTCGCAAAAGTGGACGTAATCGTGCTTGATGAGGCGCAGATTCTCACCGAGAAAGCGCTTGACGACATGCTCCCTGCGACCAACGCGGCACCGAACGGATTGGTTCTGATGATGGGTACGCCGCCGAAGCCCAGCGACCCGAGCGAGGTGTTCACCCGTCACCGCGCCGAGTCGCTCGCTGGGGACCGCGACAAGCTCTATATCGAGTGCGCAGCCGACCCCGGAGCCCGAGCCGACGATAAGAAGCAATGGGCTAAGGCAAACCCCTCATACCCGACACGAGTCAGCGCTGTCGCAATTGAACGCATGCGCAAGAACCTCACTCCCGATTCATTCAGGCGTGAGGCGCTCGGAATCTGGGACGAAGCCACAGCAGCCCAGTCAGCCTTCACCCCTGAAGCTTGGCACGCATGCGAGGGCGAAGCCCCCAAGGAAGGCCGCACCGTGTTCGGCGTGCGATTCTCTCCTGACGGTATGGAAGTCGCGCTCGCTGTCGCTCGCCGCCCGGATACTGGCGGCCCAATCTTCATCGAGGGCCTGCGATCTGAACCTCTGTCCAATGGCACCGGCTGGCTCGTAGACTTCCTCGCCGAGCATGCCTCCCGCGCTGCCCAGATTGTTATCGACGGCAAGGCGGGTATCGGCTACCTTACGAACGCGCTCCGTGAAGCAGGCGTGAAATCCAAGACGCTCATCTGGCAACCATCACTGGACCAAGTCATTGTTGCTCACGCAACGGTAGAGCAGGCAATCATCGGCAAGGACCTCGCTCACAGCAACCAGCCTGAACTAACCCAGCAGGTGCTCTCCTGTACCCGCCGAAAGATTGGCAACCGAGGCGGCTTTGGATGGCAAGCTGCAGAAGGTGGCAGTGTCACCCTGTTTGAGGCTGCCACGCTGGCTTACTGGGGCGCACGCGTAACCAAACGCAACCCCGCACGGAAACAAAGGATTAGCGTATGAGTGACTTCTTCCCTATCCCCGCCGATGGTGGGGATATTTTTACGCCCACCGAGTTGGCGCAGCTACGGCTCATGCGAGACCAGCTACAGGCCAAGCGCGCCAGGAACCGGGTACGACAGAACTATTACGACCAGCGTGTAGGGCTTAAAGATCTGGGCATCTCGATTCCTCCACAGCTGCGGAATATCGATTCGGTGCTCGGATGGCCTGCCAAGACCGTGGACGTGCTCGCTGACCGTATCCGATTTGAGAAGTTCATCTCGACTCATGAGAGCAATACCGACCCGTTTGGTTTGAACGAGCTGGTGGCACAGAACGATTTTCAGGAGGTGTTCGCCCAAGCGGCATCCTCCGCTCTGATCAATTCGTGCGCATTCATCACGGTCACTCAGGGCGATACTGAGGCAGGCGAGCCGGAGGTTCTCTGGCTACCGCGTAGCGCTCACTGGGCTACTGGACTGTGGGATCAGCGCAAGCGCTCGCTCGCCGCCGGGTTGTCTGTGACTCGTACGGATACGGACGAGTTTGGGGACGTGACGGTGCGCGAGGTAACCGTGTACCTGCCGGATAAGACGGTGGTGCTCGGGTTCCCCGCGGCTGGTGAGCGTACTGAGGCGACCGCCGTTGTGCTGCCGAACCCAGTGGGGCGTCCTTTGATGGTTGCTCTGGTGGTGGGGGCTGACCTGCGCCGCCCGTTTGGGCGCTCACGGATTACGCGGGCGGTCATGTCGCTCACGGATTCGGCGGTGCGTACGATTGTGCGTTCCGAGGTTGCGGCGGAGTTTCTCGACGCCGCAGCGCGCTATTTTGGGCGCGGACCCGGAGGCGTTGGAAGCGTCGAAGTGGGACGCGGTCATGTCGAAGATGCTCGCGATTAGTAGGGATGAGAACGGTGAGCTGCCGCAGATTCAGCAGTTCTCACAGATGTCGATGCAACCGCATACTGAGCAGTTGCGACAGTGGGCGGCGTTGCTGGCGGCGGAGTCGTCTATCCCGTTGGATGAGCTTGGTTTTCCCTCTGATAACCCTTCGAGTGATTCAGCGATTCAGTCGCAGCGCGACCCGTTGCGGCTGGCGGCGGAGCGCTGTATCAGGGGGTTCCAGTCTGCGTTGCGTCAAGTGGCTGTGCTGACGGTGGCTTTGCAGCATGGGTGGGAAACCGCCCAGGAAGTAACAAATGTACAGGCGCACTTCGCACCGACGGTGCATGTATCGGATGCGGCAGCGGCGGATGCTGTGCTGAAGCAGGTGCAGGTCATGCCGTGGCTCGCGGAATCCGGCGTGGTGTTGGAGAAGCTCGGATACAGTGCGGCGACGGCGGAGCGGCTCATGAGTGATAAGCGGCGTGCCGAAGGCGTCCAGGCTCTTGGGTTCTATAAGCAGTACAAGGAACGCAAGGATGCTGAGAAGGCGCAGCGGCAGGAGAAGCTCGCGAAACAACCGCTGGGTGAGTTTGAAGTAACAGAATAACGGAATGATAGCGAGGTACCCCCGGTATGGACATGCAGGATATTAGGTACCTCGCCGAAGGCTTGAACGGTATCGTGGCGGAGGCTACAGATCTGTTTGAGGCACGCATCAGGGAGCTTGTTGAGCAGGGTGCACCGTGGGAGCTGGTGCGTGAAGAAGCACGCCGCATGTTCATCTCACTGGTGGACGGATACCGTGTGCAGGCTGAAGCTTCGGGGGAGGAATGGTACCGGTATCTGCGGGAGCTCGCTGTGGGGGAGGCCGCAGGGTTGCCTTCTGTTGAGGTGCCGCTGGTGGAGCGCAGGAAGTTGAGCTCTGCTGTCTGGTGGGCTTCGCAGTGGCTAGAAGAGCCGAACGTGGATGTGGAGCGTGCGCTGGCGGTGCTGTCCGAGCGACTCGACCAGTTCATCAAGCATGCCGGGCGCGAGAAGGTCACGCAGCTTGCGGTGGCTGATCCGGTGGCGAAGCGTTTCGGACGCGTGCCGGTGGGTTCTACCTGCACCTGGTGTGAGATGCTCGCTTCGCGCGGGTTCGTCTACACTAGCCCTAAGAGCGCCGGTCTGTTTATGCGGTTCCATTACAAGTGCGATTGCCAGGTGGTGCCCGGGTTTGAGGGCAAGAACCCGGTGGAGGGTTACGATCCTGGCGTGTATAAGGCTCGGTATGATGCGGCGCTCGCGGCGTTGCGTGCGGAGTCGAAGCCTGGAACACGCTTTGTTGATCGGGACGTGGCGTTGCGGATGGGTGTAATGTTTCCCGAGGTATACGGCCGTAAAGCGGCGGCTCAGGTCTGGGCTGGTGAGAATATCCCTCTTGGAGATGATGTTGCTGCACGTGTGGCGGCAAAGCACACCAAACAGGATGCCCAAGCGTTGCAGCGCTGGGCAGAAGGCAAACAGTCTGATGGGACACCGTATTATGTGCGCCTGCAGAAGGCGATTCTGGGTGAGATTCCCTGGACTCGTGAGCTGAAAAAGCTTCGTCGGGAGTTGGATAGCGCGATTGACCGGTCCGTGGCTCTGGAACCGTTTACAGTCTCGCGGTGGGCACCATTAGAGACTTTCGGGGTGGGCAAGATTGAGGAAATATACTCGCTTCGAGGCTCATTCATAGAGCACAGACCGTATATCGCTGCTGCTGATAAACCCAGTGGGGTAAAAACTAGTAGTGGACGAGTTCAGATGCACGTGTACGTTCCTGCGGGGTCTGGGCTCGCGCCAGTATGGGAACACACAGAGAAATATCGGGGGCAACGAGAAATTCTGTTGTTACGAGGTGGTATGCTCGACATAGTAAACGTCAGGCAGATGCCTGACGGCTCCCCGCTGGTTTTTGCATATTATCAGGAAGCGCCCCATGAGTAACGAGACCACAGAAGAAGCTTACGATTATCGTGAAGACCCTGAGTATTGGCGAGCTCCGTTCGATTTTACGAAGCCCATATCTGATGCAAATACTCCGGAGGGGTGGATGCGTGCTGAGTTGAATGGGCGTTTTTTTAATGCTCCGGTGGCGCGCCCCGGTGCCGAATATGAGTGGGGTCTGGCAGAGATTAAGCGTAGGAACGAAGCTAAGGAATTCCCATTCAACTACAGCGAAGTAACCAGCTTGTATCGTGAGAAGGTAGCTAATGGTGAGTTGCCGGATGTTTATTCTGGCACTCCATACGATTTGGCACTTCTGCCTTTCTAACATAGTTTTCCCTTCCCGTCCGGGGTTTTGGGCGGCATAACCGAATATAGAACATATTTTTTACAACACCACCCGTGTAGACGAGTTTCCGTCTGCACCGGGTGGTGTTGGTGCTTAAGAAGCAAGGAGCAACCCTATGAGTGAGAACACCACAGTCGAGACGGCAGAAGCCTCCGAGCAGCCGCAGGTAACCCCCGCGGATGTCGCGGCGGCGCAGCACGAGCACATGGAGGAACCCGCGTTCCGCACCATCACCTCACAGCGCCAGCTTGACACCATTATCGCCGAGCGACTCAAGCGTGAACGTGCAAAGTTTGCCGACTACGCCGACCTGCGCGAGAAGGCAGCCACCGTGGACGAGCTGACCACTCGCGCCGAGCAGGCAGAAGGGCGTCTAGCCGAGCTCGAGCACGCGGAGAAGGTGCGCGGATGGCGTGAAGCCGCCGCCACCGAGTACGGTGTTCCCGCTTCCGCCCTGCGCGGGGAGACGCAGAAGGAGCTAACCGAACACGCGGCGCTCCTATCTGAGCTGCTCCACGGCGGTGCTACCGGTGGTGCGGCGGGTAACCGCACCGTCATCAAGACCGAGGGTGAAGGTGCGGGGCTTGCGCTCAATGGCGACCCGCTACTGGACAAGCTCAAGGGCGTCCTCGGCATCTAGCTAATCCTCTTCTAGGAAAGGAAAAACCGTTATGGCTATTACCGCCGCAACTAAGACCAGCAACCTCGCCGGGTTTATCCGCCCCGAGATTGCGCAGGCATACTTCGCAGAGGTTCAGAAGGCCTCTGTGGTGCAGTCTCTGGCACGTCAGGTGCCTCTCTCTGTCTCTGGTGAGGCTATCCCCGTCCTGACTGAGAAGCCCACCGCCTCCTGGGTGGAAGAAGGCGCTAAGAAGCCCACCACCCAGGCGGGGCTGACCATGAAGACCATGACCCCGAAGAAGATTGCCGCCATCGCGGTGGTCTCCGCCGAGGTCGTCCGTGCGAACCCCGGTAACTACATGGAAGTCCTTCGTCAGGAGATCGCTGAGTCGTTTGCTCGCGCGTTCGACGATGCCGTTATTCACGGCACCTCGAACCCGTTCGGTGTTGGTACTAACCTCGCCTCCACCAGTAAGGCTGTGAAGCTTGGTACTTCTCCCGCGAACAAGGGCGGTATCTTTGCCGACCTGAACTCGGGTCTGGATCTGCTGGTGAAGGACAAGAAGAAGCTCAACGGCTTCGTGTTCGATGACGTTGCTGAGCCGCTGTTTAACGCCTCGGTGGATGCTAACGGCCGCCCGCTGTTCGTGCCTGAGCCGACCGTAGCAACCGCTGCTGTGCGTTCCGGTACCGTGCTGGGTCGTCCTGCTTCGTTCGCTGATACCGTGGCGAACGGTACCGCTGCCGGTTCGGTGGTCGGTATCGGTGGTGACTTCTCGAAGGCGCTGTGGGGCACTGTGGGTGGCATCAACTTCGATGTGTCCACCGAGTCCACCGTGACGATTGGCAACCAGCTGGTCTCTCTGTGGGAGAACAACCTGGTCGCGATTCGCGCCGAGGCAGAGTTCGGTTGGCTTATCGAGTCCAACGCCCACTTCGTGAAGTACACCCTCTAACCTGGGCTGGGAGGTGCGTGGCCTGTGATGATGGATGATTTTCCCGAGGTCACCGTGGAGGCGTTGCGGGCGCGTTGGCCGGATATGCCGCCGGGCTCTGAAGAGCATGCTCGTGTCCTTCTTGAGGATGCGGGCGTACTCATCCGTGCGGCAGCGCCCGGCTGGTTCAACCTGCCGGCAGAGGCTATCACGATTGTGGCGTGCCGGATGGTCAAGCGCGCCATGGCAGCAGGGGCATTCGTGGAGGGCGCGTCATCCTTGACGCAGACGGCGGGGCCTTTTAACCAACAGGTTAGCTTCGCAAACCCGAACGGGGATTTGTACCTATCCCGAGCTGAGAAGAAGCTGCTCGGTATCGGGTCGCAACGCGCCACCACCATTGACCTATTCCCTGCCTCCGGTTGCGGGATGGGAGGTGAAGGGCATGGGGTGGCTCAAACCCCGGTTCACGGTTTCACACTCGGCTTGGACTGAAGAAACACCTGATAGTTGGGGTTCCCCTACACGGGGCTGGAGTGCTGCAGTGCAGGTTGAGGTGTTTGGGTGGGTTTCACCGGGCGCGGATTCTGAGATTCGGGATACCGCGACCGGGGTTCACCGTGATCTTGACCTGTACGCTCCAACCGGGTTCACCCGCCCCCGCGACAGGGTAACCGTGGACGGGGTGCTGTACGAGTGCGTCGGCTGGCCAGAAGACTACACGCACGGCCCTTTCGGGTTCGACGCGGGTTACCGTATCAATCTCAAACGACTGGAAGGATGACAGACGAGTATGGGCAAGACGAAGGTGAAACTGACACTGGCGGGGTTCTATGGGCTGCGCACCAGCCCGGAGATGCTTGCCGCCCTGAACACGGAGGCGGCGAAGGTTCAGGCTCGCGCCGGTGCCGGGTTCGCGTCCTCCGCGAAAGCTGGCGCGAAACAGCGGTGGCGCGTGTCTACCCGACCGGTGCCGCAGGTGTCCGGGCAGAAGCTAAGCACGGTGCCCTGTCCAAGGCCGTGGGCGGGTGGAACCGATGACACCGCAGGTTGGTTCGAACCTTCTGCATGCTCCGGATGTGTTCGCAGCGCTCCGCAAGGAGGCAAAAAGCTTGTGGGGTTCCCCGGTGTATGTAGCGGAGCCACCGAACCCGCGCCCGGGCGGCGTATTCGCGGTGCTCACCCCTTCGGGTGGTGCCGAGGGGTCCCCGGCGCATGGGCAACGAGCCTTCATCGCGGATGTGTGGGGTTCCACCGCACAGGATGCGTACAACGCTGCGGAGACGTTGCGGGGTGCGCTGCGCACCATCGTGAACCAGGAAATCCTCGTAAGTAATGGACAGAGCGTGCTGGTCTACGGTGTGGAGCCTGTGGGGGGTGTGGTATGGATGCCAGACCCTGACGATAAGATCCCGCGATTCCGGATGAACTTCACGGTGACGTACCGGAACGCACAGATAGACCTGTTATAGCCCCTGTTGTGGGGCAGGAAGGAGCATATTATGGCGCTTGTTGCTGATAATGTGCGTGTCGCTGTTACCGGCGGCGTTTACGTTGGTGCCATCGGCACCGCAACCCCGGCTAACGCGACCGCCCCGGTGGACGCGAAGCTGAAGGACCTCGGCTATATCAGCGAGGACGGGGTAACTCAGAGCATCGACTCTGACACCAGTGAGATTAAGGCCTGGCAGAACGGTGACGTGGTGCGTGTCATCCAGACCTCGCACAAGGTCACTTTCCAGTTCACGCTCATCGAGACGAACGAGGAAGTCCTCAAGCTGTTCTACGCGGATACCACTGCGAACGGGTCGCTGGTGCGAATGACCGGCGCACAGTCCCCGCACCAGACGTTCGTGCTGGACGTCCTGGACGGCAAGAAGGTTCTGCGTATCGTCATCCCCGACGGTCAGGTAACCGAGCGTGGCGAGGTGACCTACAAGAACGGCGAGGCTGTCGGCTACCAGGTGACCGTCACCGCGTACCCTGACTCGCAGGGTGTGAAGGCGTACAAGCACCTGGGCACCAAGCTCTAAGAGGCTGGTTTAGGTTTGCGGCACGCCCATTCTTCTGGTTGTGTATCGTGGTTGGCTCCCTTTGAGGGTTTCTGGAGCCACAGCCTGCGCACACCATGGGGGCGTGCCGCGCTCGCTTCCCCAACGAAACCCTACCCGAGACGTTTTGATTTGGAAGGAAACCCCTCATGTCGGAGAAGAACTACGCGTTTACCCGCACCAGCGACAAGAAGGCTGCAGGTGGCGCGCCGGTCGTGAAGGTGAAGCTGCGCGGCAAGACCTGGCAGGTAGACCCCGCAGCGCTGGATGATGCGGAGCTGATGGAGCAGCTGCTCGCGATTGACGAAGGCAACCCCAAGGGCATGTTCTCCGCGGTGGAGTCATTGCTCGGTGCCGAGGCGAAGCAGGACGTGTTCGAGACGCTCCGCGACCCTGAGACGGGGCGTGTACCCATGACCTTGTTCACCGGGTTCTTTACCGACATGATGAACGCACTGAACCCAAACTCCTAAAGCTCGCGGCTCTCCTACGGGAAAACCGCGAGCTTGTGGAGATTGACCTCATCCGCTACTACCATGCCCCGTACGCCGCCCTTGCCGCGGAGTATGGGGCACAGTTGGTGGCGGCGATGGTCGTAAACCTGCCGCCAGATTCGGCGACCATGCGGCATTACGCGCAAGGTTGGGGGCTGGAAGCCCAGCTACTGGCCGGGGTGTTTGACCGGCTGGTGGAGGCGAACTGGCAGCGCAGTGCAGACGGGCAGAAAGACCGGAACAAGCCGAAGCCTCTGCCTCGCCCCGGTGTGCAGGGCGCTGGTGTGCGTGTTGGTTCGGGCAGTATGAGCCTGGACGAAGCGAAGTACTGGCTGGCGCAGCGGCGAGCCGGTGGTGGTGCCGTGGTGGGGCAGGAAACAATCAAATAACCGGATAGAGGAAGTGATGATATGGCTGGCGGGTATGAGCTTGCGAAGGCGTACGTGAGTGTGCTCGCCTCGACCAAGGGCGCGGGCGCACAGATTGTGTCTGAGATTGGTGAGGCTGGCGACCGTGCAGGTTCGCAGGCAGGTACTAAAGCGTCCTCAGCATTCGGGCGTATCTTCTCATCTTCCGTTGCCCCGCTGGTGGCGAAGGCTATCGGCGGTATCAGTATCGGCTCGGTTTTTGGTACCGCGTTTGCGAAGGGTTTTAACCGCCTGAAGGCGATTGATGTGGCGCAGGCGAAGCTCCGAGGCTTGGGCAATGACGCTGACGCGGTGTCCGTGATTATGCAGAACGCGTCCGCGTCTGTGAAGGGAACGGCTTTCGGCCTGGACGCGGCAGCAACCGCCGCAGCTGGCGCGGTGGCGGCTGGTATTCAGCCGGGCGAACAGCTTGAAGCTGTCCTAAAGTCGGTCTCCAACTCCGCCGCTGCGTCAGGCTCCAGCATGGAGGAAATGGGCGGAATCTACGCTAAGGTCGCGAGTGTCGGCAAGGCACAGAATGACGTCCTCGCCCAGGTCGCAGACCGAGGAATCCCAATCTACCAGGCATTGGGTAAGCAGCTTGGCGTGACGGCAGAAGAAGTTTTTAAGATGGCCTCTGACGGCAAGATCAACTTCGAGCAATTCGAGAAGGCGATGACCTCCGCCGCCGGTAACGTCGCATTCGAAATGGGCAACACGCTACCTGGCGCGTTCGCCAACGCACAGGCCGCGCTCGGTCGCTTCGGTGCAAACATCCTTACCGGCATATATCCCGCGCTCACCAAATTCTTCCTGGCATTCCAGGTATGGATGAAGCCGGTCGAAGCATTCGGTAAGGTTATCGGCGCACAGATTGGGGCGGGTATCACCAAGGCTGGAGAAGCCATTAGCGCCTTTGCTGCGGGCTTCAAGTCCACCATGGGCGATGGTAAGAGCTTCACGGTCACCTTCGAGATTATCCGTGAAGAGATTGCCCGGTTTGCCTCCGCGTTCCAAACCCAAGGCGCGGGCATTGTCGGTGTAGCCCAGCAGGTAGGGGCATTCCTTGGGACCGTCTTACCTCCTCTGCTGCATTCCTTCGTCTCGGTTGCACTGAATATTATCCGAGTGGTGGGCTCCTTGGCGGTTGCGTTCAAATCCGTACTCCCTAGCTTCAGTGGAGCAGGGGACGGCGCAAACGTAGCAACGAGTGCATTCGATATCCTCGAGTCTTCTATCCGTCTACTCTCAACTGGCCTCTTCCAGCTCTCCCAGTTCATCGAGAACCATCAGCAGGGAGTCGGCAGGCTCGTCCTCGCACTCGGGACCGCCGTCACCGCATACAAAGGCGTGACAACCGCAATCGGGCTGGGAAAGAGCGCCATCGAATCCTACAACACCGCTATGGGCGCCATTTCGTCGGCCAAAGACACCGTCATGGGCGTAGCCGAAGGATTCAAAATGCTAACCAGCGGAGCAGGCTCCGCCCGAGAAATCGCAGAACTCGGAAGGAACTACCAGCTGGGTGCAACCGCCGCCTCCGTCTACGAGGTCGCAGTCCGCGCAGCAGCTACAGCACAAACCGCCTTCAACACCGCCGCCGCAAACATCGCAGGCAACCTCTCCAAAGCATTTGGTCTGATGAAGGCTAATCCCTTTACCTCTCTGGTCGGTGCTATCGGCATCGTAGCAGGTGCGCTCGCCTACTTCTTTACTCAGACGGAGACTGGGCGCGCCGCGTGGGAATCGTTGATGCAGGCTATCCAGCCCGCACTGAACACAATCCTGCCACTCATTGGCCAGCTGGGCGAGAAGCTCATCCAGTCACTGCAACCGGCACTTCAGCTCATCATCCCCGCCCTGCAGCGGTTCGCAGTCATGGCAACCCAGCTATTCACTGAGGTTGTCCAGGCTGTCCAGCCAGTCATTGACAGGCTTATCCCGCTCATCGGTCAGGCAATCGCGGCACTCATGCCCATTCTGACGCAGATGGGTGCGGCGCTCATGGCGTCCCTGGGACAGATTGGCCAGCATCTTGCACCGCTGCTCCCGATGATTGTCCAGTTCGGCACCCAGATCATGCAGGCGCTCGCTCCGGTGGGAGAACAGCTGATGAATCAGCTTGTCCCTGCGCTCGCTCAGCTGGGAGCTGCGGTCATGGCGATGCTCCCGCAGATTATGGAGATTTTCCGTCAGCTGGGGGAGATGTTGCTTCAGCTCGTGCCGGTGTTTGGTCAGATTGTGGCGGTAGTCGTGGATTTGGGTACTCAGGTGCTCGCTGCGCTGCTGCCTGCAATTCAGGGCCTTCTGCCAGTGCTTGCGGCAATCGTGGGGGCGGTGGCAGGTGTTGTCGTTGTCCTCGTGACCTCGCTGATTCCTGTCTTCGCCTCCGTGGTGCAGGCAATCGTCCCTCTCATCACGACGCTGATTGACATTCTGGTGCCTGCAATTCAGGCGGTCCTGAATGTGGTCACGACCGTGGTGCAGGCAATCGTCCCGATTGTCCAGGGCGCGCTAAATATTGTTGTGGGCATCATCAAGACGGTGACCGCAATCATTAAGGGCGACTGGAGCGCCGCGTGGGAGGGCATCAAGCAGATTGTCGCTGGTGTCTGGAAGTCATCAAGGGCATTGTCGTTGGTGCAATCAACATCGTTAGCTCCATCATCACGAACGCTGTGAACCTGATTCGTAGCATCTGGGATGCCGCCTGGAACGGTATCGGACGAATCGTCTCAACCATCTGGGAAGGCATTAAGAACGGCGTGGCTGCAGGCATCAACACCGTGGTCGGGTTCTTCCGCTCGATGGGCTCAGACATTATCGGTGTGGTGCGTGGCATCCCTGGTCAAATGATCTCTATCGGCCGCGACATCGTGGGAGGCATCGCCGCCGGTATCCGTAACGCCGCCGGCGCGGTGATGGATGCCGCCCGCAGTGTCGTCAACGCTCTGCCTGATTTCGTGAAGTCAGCGTTGGGTATTCACTCGCCGTCTCGTGTCATGCGTGACCAGGTGGGCGTGTGGATTCCCGCGGGCATCGCCGCCGGTATCGACAAGACATCCGACATGGCTGTGGACGCGGTGCGGTCGATGACGGACGCTGCTATTGAGGCGGCACAGGATGGGATGGGTTCTCTCTCGATGGCGCTCACCCCGGGCGCTATCAGTGGCGGGTTCAACATCGGTGGAGTTGCCGCTGGTGTGGGTCGCGCTTCGGCACGCGCTGCTGTGGCGACCCCTGCTGTTGGTAGGGCGTTGCATGTGCATGTGAACGCTGGTGAGGAGATGGCTCCCGAGCGGTTCGGTCGGCGTGTTGGTGAGGCCATGTCGCACCAGCTGAGCGGTTTGGAAGGAGCGTTGCTGTGATAGGTAAGGACGGGCTCCGCGTGGAGCTGACCGGGGCGCACGGCACCCTGGTACTCACCACCTTTGAAGAGCCGGCAGGAGACTTGGAAGTGTGGGTAACCGACCTGGCGGGCTGGGTCGGCGGCGTTGGAGTTGAGTCTGATGATGCGCAGCGCAAACTCGGGCACGGCATGGTTCACGCCCCGGCACGCCGTACCGGGCGCACGCTCACACTCAAAGGTAGCGCCGTGGCGAACACAGGCGTGCAGGTGCGCGAGCTTGCCGACCGGTTCGTTTCATCCCTGATGTGGGATGGGCGACTCGGCACGCTCCGGGTCGCCACGGACACGCTCGACCTAACGGGAGAGGTTCGGCTGGATGGGGACGTGAAGGTAGAGTTCCTTGGGGACTCCGCCTTTCTATTTGAGGTGCCCCTGTTTGCACCCGAGCCGTGGCTGTACGCGCCACCGCGCACCTATCAGCTTTACCCAGCCGGCGCGGGGGTTGGTTTGCGGTTCCCGCTGTTCGTGCCTGAGCAACCCACACGCGGCGTGCTCTCGTTTGGCTCGCAGGCCCCGATGACAACCTCGATCGTAAATGAAGGCACCGTAGACGCATACCCGATTTATACGGTGCGTGGAGATTGGTCTAGCGGGTTCCGCATCACTGCGGAGAACAAGGTCATCGAGTACCCGTACGCGGTATTGGCAACCGCGCCAGTCACAATCGATTGCGCCCGAGGCAGGTTGCTGATTGGTGGCGTGGACAGGACGAGTGAGCTGGTGGCACGCGAGTGGCATAAAATCCCGCCGCGTGCCGGCCTCGTACCGGTTGTGCAGGCGCTCGCGCCGGCGACCGGTTGGGTCGATGTAACCGCACGCTCAACATACATTTAGGAGAGAACATATGAGTGTTGGTTTTGGAATGGCGCCGGACGCGCAGGGTAATGGAACCACCCCTGACGACCTCCAGGCGGTGCTCGCGGCACAGTACCCCGAGCCGGGCATTATCTCCGGCTGCACGGTGGCTACCCGCTCCAGCATGGAATACACCATCGCCCCGGGCGCAGTCGTGGTACATATCGCGCCGAGCCGTGCGGTGCTGGTGCCGGTGGTCGGGCAGACCATCACCACACGCCCTGCTCCCGCGACCGGCGCTCGCACCGACTACGTTTATGTGGAGCAGCAGACCCAGCCCGTGAACGGATCCATTAGCGCGCGAGTCGCGGTCGGTACCCAGGTGCCGGACAACGCGGTGGTAATCTCCAAACGCGAAATTAAAGCGGGCATGACTGGCACGAACGCTGCACCCGAGACCGCCAATGTGACATTTGCCCGACCTATCGGCGGCACCCTCGGTGTGCTTTTCTCGCACAAGACCGAGACGGACGTGGTGCACGACAAGACGGACGGCGTGATTACGCGAGGCAAGGGCATGTTCTTCCTGCCCACCGACCGTACCCTCGATATTCGGCTCACCTCGTCCATCTCAAGCGTCGCCGCCAACGTTGCGAAGGGGACACTCTCCACCTCCGCAGCTTCCAGCTCCCCGTCCGACCGGGGCAGCGTGAACTACGACATTTATATTGACAATAAGTTGGTGCTGCGGCGCGAACGAGTCTTCACCAACGTGTGGGACACCGTCGATTATTCGGACGTGGTGGTGCTGCCGAAGGGTTCGCACACGATCCACTACACCGTGAGCCTGCGTGTGTTGGGGTTGGGAGAAGTGGACCACCCGCTATGAGGGCTTCGGAGCGAAGTATCCCTCGGATGTTCTGCGGGTTATCGATATGGGCGTGGCGAAGGAGTAGCTGTGGGATTCAGGCTGTACTGGCTGGATACGGTGACCGGTGCGGTCGGTTCCCCAATCCAGGACGTGACCGCATGCTCCTGGGCGATCAGCCTGAACAAGGTCGAGGAACTGACCTTCACGATTCCGAAGCGGAGCTTGGCAGGGCACCAACGCACAACTATGAGCCACTCACAGGCGGCGTGCTCCTCACCCACACCGGGCAGGACGGCACCGAGTACCCGCTTATTGCCGGCCCCATCATCGATTGGGGCACCGAAACCGGAACAAACCTGGAACTCAAGTGCGCGGGTGTGCGTGAACTGTTCGAGCGGCGAACCATCTGGGACACCCTAACCTACAAGACCATGAGCCTGGGCGAGATTGCCTGGGCTCTTGCTGTTCACGGCATGAACCGTCCCGGTGGCGGACTGCCGGTGGTGCACGGCGTGCAGGGTGGGCTCGGGGCGCAGACCCGAGAGCGCACCTACGAGCGGTGGAACGTCGCGAACAACCTCATCGGCAAACGCTGGAGCGAGCTGTCGGCGGTTATTAACGGCCCCGATATTATGCTGCGCCCTCGCTGGAAGAGTGAGGCACACACTCATATTGAATGGGTGTTCATGCACGGGGTTGAGGAATACCCGTTCATCGCGCAGAAGTTCACGCCGGACTTCGATACAACCGCGCTCGCCGCAGCCGACATCGAGGTGAAGGTGACCTCCACGGGCAAGGACATCACGCACCGCATCTGGTGCACCGGCGCAGGAGAAGGCGAAGGAACCGCCATCGCCTGGGCGGAGAACCTCTCGCAGGTGTGGCGCGACCATGCTCCGTTTGTCGAGGGCATCATCACCGATGCAGACCAAGCCGACACGTTCGTGCTGAAGCAGAAAGCCGAAGGCGCATTGGTGGCGCGGGCAAAGATGATTGACCAGGTCACCATTGAGATGGGCACCGACAGGCTCGGTGCACCGCTCGGATCGTGGTTCGTGGGCGATACCGCCACCGTCACCCTGGCAGGCTGGCTGTCGGTGCCAGATGGGACGCGGCAGATGCGCATCATCAAGATGACCGGTACCCTCGCCGGGTCGGTGACGCTAGATTTCCAAGAAGCATCCTGGCAATAAAAAAGACAGGGAGGTAACCGGTGGTTGATTATATTGACCAGCGCCCCACGCCCGCGCAGGCGGTGGACACGCTACGTGCGCAGCTCATTAGGGCGCGGACGCCTGCGTCTACGCCGCACGGTATCAAAATCGCACGTCAGAACGAAGCGACCCTGTACCTGGATTCCACCGGTTCGGCGCGCCGCTGGGACGGGGACACGCTTGCGAACTTCGATGACCGGCTGTCCGAGGCGGGCAAGGTCGTAGCGCAGGCACGACAAACCCTTCAGAAGGCAGAGCTTGGGCTGGTCGAGGCGGAGTCCCGCATCCAGGCAGTGGAGCAGCAGACAAGCAAAGACGCCATCACCAAAAAGGCGGTGGCGGGACTTAAAGGTTTGTCGGAGCCGTGGATTGGGCGGGACATGATTGTGCCCGGCACTATCGATGTGCGGCGTTTGAACGTGACGCAGGAGTTGGCCGCGCAGGTGGTGCGCGCGATGAGTGCGGAGACGAAGAAGCTGGTGGTGACCGAGGACGCGATTCTGAACCGAGCCACAATCATCGAGGGACTGGTGACTTCAAAGGTCGCGGCGAAACTTGTCACGAGTAGCCTGCTTCAGACGACGGAGGCGGAACGGCGTGGACTGAAAATCAACTCATCCGGCATCACCGCATACAACCACTTGGGTGAACAGACTGTAAAGATTGACGCCAATGGTGTGGAGAACGAGTTCCGCGGTACCTTCCACACCTCCGACAAGTCCAAGCCCGGACTCTCGATTTACACCACCCCCGGTCGCGGCCCAGCGGGGAGCATAGACTCGGTCATCGAGATGCGCACCGGCGCGAGCAATGCCACCACACCCTCGGGTGTGGTACGCATGAACCCGCAGGGCGCGCTCACCCTTGGTGTGCAGCCCTCGGGTACGAACCCCGCCGATGTGAAGGGACTCGTGGTGCTCCCTGACGGGGATGTGACCGTGCAGGGGCGCATGATTATGAACCAGGGCATGTACCTGCGCACCCTCATCGAGCAGTCCGAGACAACCATCTTCATTGCTGTTGGGCCGCTGGAGATCCCGCGCCACTCTGCAGTGCGGAGGCGCATCACATTCCGTGAGCAGGTGCAGCTCCCTGTGGTGGTTACGCAAGCCGGCAACTCGATCTGGCCGATTGTGTCGAACGTCTACTCAACTTCCAGAAGCCACGTTGAGGTGATTGTGCACAACGTGACGAATGAGCTCATCCGGGATGCGTGGGTGGATGTCGTCATCCTGCCCATCAAACGATAAGGAGAAACGAAGTGACTTTGGAGCAGTGGCAGGCTAAAGCCCTGTACCTTCAGGAAGAAAACGAGAAGCTGCGACGTGAGCTGCTGGATGAGCGGATTCTTGCCGGTGTCATCCGGCTAGAATCCCCTGAGACCACCCCGGCACCTGATCCGGAGCCGGTGGTGGGTGAGGTTATCGACCCGGGCGAGCTGGTGGGTGATGGGCTCTAAAATCGAGGTGAACTTCGGCAAGACCGGGTACCCGCCCGGCACCACCGGAGCCGTCGCGTTCATCCCCTCACACCCCGGCGTTGAGTTAGGCACCGCCGAGACAACCGGGTGGCTCGGTGCAGGGCAGCAACTCTATGAGGATGCCACCGAGACAGACATGGTCAAGTTGGCTGTGCCAGAATCTGGTGCAGTGTCCTATGATGTGGTCGCTTACCTCAAAGACGGGGATGGAGTGATGCTGGAGGGGCAACCCGTGCAACGCCTCACCATCCAAGCCGGAGACGGCAGCGTGACACTGCATGACGCGCCACTGCTCGTCCAGGCAGGGGAGACCGTGACGACGCAAACCTACGCACGCCCCTCCTGGGCGTCCGCGCCGGTAGAACCGCCCGCTCCAGCGCCGGTACCGCGCCCGAACAACCCCGGCAGTGATGATGGGGGGCATGTTGCCCCGGTTGCGCCTACGGTACGTCCCATCCTGGACATGTCCGAGGTCCGCGACTATGTAGACAGGCAGCAGCGCATTTTGGACGCGAAGCGCTCCTACCGGGCACGGATGCGCTCGATTGTGCCGCCCACCTATTTTTACCCCGACTACTGGAAGCCGGTAGCGGAGCAGAACTGGCACACCATGGCACAAGCCGCCGAAGTCTGTCCGTTCCTCATTATTAACCCGGCGTCTGGCCCCGGTGAAGGCCCCGGCTCCCCGCAGTACAAGGATTTTACGAACCAGCTCAAGCTCAACCGCGGCGAATACGGGCAGAAAATCTACGGCTACATCAGGACGGGCGCATCAATTGGGCAGCCACGCGACCTGGAAACCCTGTTCGACGAAGTGCGCAAATACATCGACTGGTACGACGTAGACGGCATCTTCTGGGACGAAGCGTACAACGGTTGGGGCGACCAGGCAGGCAAAGAAGAATACCACCACCGCATCGCCGACCGTTTCAATGCACTGTACCCGTGGATGCCCACAATCGTGAACCCCGGTGCGAACACCACCGCCGGAATGGTCGGCACGGGCTGGCACATGATGACCTTCGAGAACGAAGCATCCCTGTATCTAACTGATAAATACCTCGTGCAGGAGCACTATAAGGGGCGCCGAGGCAGATGTTCTGGCATTGCATCCACGACATCGCAGGGTTTGAACAGGCGGTGCAAGTGCTACGCCTGGCGGACACCTTGAACGTGGGCATCCTTTATCTGACGGACGACACAATCTGGGAGACCAAGAATGGAGTGCGTTCCAGGACGGCGAACCCGTACGATCGCTTGCCTGCCGCGTGGCTGTGGAGGTTGCAGATTGCGTGGGCGAAGGGTGAACTGGACGATTACCTCACCCAGGTTGATATTCAGCGGCAGAACCTCGCCGTGCTTGAGTCTGCTGGGGCTCCGGCGGAGACGCTCACTGCTGCGAGGTTGAAGATCCAATCAATGACAGGAGGGAACTAGATGGGTGTGAGTGACACCGTGAGCGAGTCCGGTTTTGTGCCCGCTTATGGGCTGGTGACGGCGAAGTTCGTGACGCACCAGCGCGCGGCGGGCGGTGAAACGGATGGTGTGCCGGTACAGGGACGTGTGGTGTTTACGCCGACTACGCGGGTTGCGGATGCTGGGACCAGGCGCGTGTTTGTTCCTGCGCCGGTGACCGGCTGGCTGCGTGACGGGGTGCTCTGGGACGCGCCACGCGGCGGGAACCAGGGAGTGCGCCTGATGGCTCCGAGCCCGGGGGCGGTGCCTTCTGAATGGGGGTACCGTGTGGAGGCGCAGCTACGGGATGTCGCGGGATGTGCCGCGCAGCTGCCGTACCCGAGCATTTATGTTCGCGCGGGTGTGACGCTGAACTTGGCGGCGATCGCCCCCGCCGGTGCGGAGAGCACGATTCCTGCGCCGGTACCTGTGAAGGGTGAACCTGGGGACCGTGGTGAGCGTGGAGAACCCGGACCCAAGGGCGACCGTGGGGACCGTGGTGAGCGTGGAGAGCCTGGCCCCAAGGGCGACCGTGGGGACCGTGGTGAGCGTGGAGAACCCGGACCCAAGGGCGACCCTGGTGAACGTGGCGAGCAGGGTCCTAAGGGTGAACCCGGCGGGCTGGACGCGGAAGCAGCCGCACTTGTGCAACGCCTCGCCTCCGGGGCAGCCCCGCGCGATACTGGCTGGCGACGCGAAGAGTCCCCAGCCCTCGCCGCCGGAGCTCTTTTCTACCGCCGCGTCGGAGACTGGTGCATCATCGCCGCCCGCGGCGGCAACTGGGACACTATCACTGTCCACGACCGCCCCGACATCCCAGATGAAGCGTACCGCGATAGAAACGAAAAGATTCGTCTCAGCAACAACGTTCCACCCGGGTGGCAATCCAACAATCCTGTACTAGCCCCCGTGGTCACAGACACGGGAGAACCCCGAGGTATCATTCTCCTCCACTCAAGGGGCGACGGGAATCGTATCACCTGGCGTCGCGGGACCCTTGACCTTTCCCCACAAAACCGCAGCAACCTGCGGTGTGGCCTGCTCATCTACCCAGCCTCCGCCCCGTTCCCGACCGCACTGCCGGGCACCCCAGCCTAAACGTGGCGCGGGAACACCAAAAAAAATTATTCACTTAGAAAGGACGGTAACCAGACATGGCTACCATCGCACAAGAACTCGCCGCCTCCCAGGACGCCGACCTGCTCAAGCGCGCCACCCAGGCCGCCCAGCGCCAGCGTATCCCCAACGCCCAGTACTCCGTCGAGGCAAACATTGGGCTACTCGTCTCCCTGCCCGCCGGGGCAGGCTCCACCCAGACCATCGCAGACGAACACGCCTACGCCGTCGCCGAGCATGCCAAAGCCGTGGCTGCACTAAATGAGGCACAGGCCGAACTGGACGCCAAGCGCGCCGCGCTCGCTTCCCCTGGTGCGGACCCGACCCGCGTGACGGATGAGTACATCATGCACGCCATTGGGGTTCTCTTCAAGGCGCCCAACGCCGAAGAAACCACCACCGTGGGAGAGTAGGCGCGGTGATGTTGCCGGAGATTCCCCGCATCGGGCACCCGGTGCTGGACGGCATCATCCAAGCCGTCGTCTCAGTCGGAGCCGTGCTTTTCTCACTGCTGATTGTCTGGCTCAAGTGGGGTGCCCCGCAATGGGAGCGTCTGAACTCCAAGGTGCGCTCCATCAAGGAGCAGACCAACAACAGCCATGAGACGAACCTGCGCGATGACCTGGACAAGGTTCTTGAGCGGGTGGAGCAGGTGAGTGCAGCGCTGACACAGATGCAGGGAGATACGAACACAGCCCTGCTGAACGTGGTGAAACGCTTGGATACCATCGCCGAGGACTTTACTGCAGCTCGCGCCGAGCACGCCGATTTTCGGCGAGACATTGGCGGGCTGCGGGAGGAGATGCGGCATGCGCGTAAGCGCCATGATGCCAGCGAGGACAGAATTACTGCCATCGAAACATTGGGTGGCTCATCTTTTGCCCGCGCTATGAAGAAGGAAGATTAGCCCCCCACGTGGGGGCTTCAACGTTTAAGAAGGAGTAGCGATGAGGTATCTCGTAGAAGTTATTGAGGCTGAACAGGCGCCGCAAGGTCAGCTGGCTCAGCCGCAGTCAGTGCCGGCACCTGCACCGGCTACTCACCGCACGGTGGATGCTGTTGCGGCTGGTGCTGACCCGACCGGTGCAGCGGATTCGACTGCCGCAATTAACCAGGCTATCCGCCGTGTTCATGAGGCTGGTGGCGGTACCGTACACCTGCCGGCAGGTAGTTATAAGGTGTCCGCGCCGTTCATTGAGCTGCTGGGCGGCGTTCACCTGCAGGGTGCTGGTCGCGAATCGACCATCATCTTTGCGGACACTGGCGCAGGGGCGGAGCAGAAGACGGCGATTATCCACGCGGGCACCTGGTTCACCCCGCGTGTTGGCAAGGACAATCTGCTGATGGGTGTCTCGGATTTGTGGATTAAGTCTTCTCACCCTCGCCCGTCTCACGTGTCCTCAACGGCACCGACGGCCGGCAAGGATGGGATGCACCCGAACATTGGCGGCATCCTCCTGCACACTGAGTTGGGGGATAACCCGCCGGAGCCCGACGGTACCCACCGCATCGAGAACGTCCTCATCTGGGACGTCGCTTTCGGCGTAGCAGTCCTCGGCCTCGACGACCAGGGATGCCAGCTGCGGAACATTCGCGTCCGCCGCACTCTGGGCGCCGGCGTCGTCATCGGCAAGTCACCGGAGCACATCACCTCTGTGACGGCTGGCCGCCGCGAGATTGGTGCGGCAGACAATATCCTCGACGCTATCGATGTATCGGGCGCGAATATTGCAGGTGGCACTAATGCGGGCTTCGAGATTTACGCGACCAATACCACTCTGATTGGTTGCAAGTCCTGGTACAACCGCCGCTCGATTCACGGGGCAGAGGGGCGACCAGGCGGCATCTGGGACACCTCCAACATGCACCGCTTCACCGCCGCCGGCGCAGGCTTCTTCATCCGTGGAGGACGCAACATCCTCACCGCGTGTACTGCCCAGGAGAATGGCGGTCACGGCTTCGTGCAGGTCGGTCATTCCTCGCAGATCACCGGGTGCCGTTCTGCTTCGAGCTCCTGGCATGACTGTGTCAGCGGTGAAGCAAAGCCCGCAGAGGCGGCTGACTTCTTCGTCACGAACTGGGCACACCACCTCATCCTGAGCTCGAATATCGCGCAGGCAGAGTACAAGGGCAAGAACCCCCGATACGGCTTCGCCGTCGAGAAGTGGGCACACGACATCAGCGGCACCTCAAACATGACCGTAGACATCCCCACCCCTCACCGCGCCACCGACATGGGCGTGGCTGTGAAGCTGGAAATCAACACCAACACCATTAATTAAGGAGACATTGTGCAGTACACCGACATCACCGAGTACAACGCCACTTCGTTCACCTCGGCGAATCGCACTATCAACGACATCGACACCATCGTTATCCACCACTGGGGTAATGATGGTCAGCGCTTCGAGGACGTGTGTAATTTCTTTGCCGGCGGCCCCGGCACCTCCGCACATTTTGTGGTGGAGGCAGGCCGCTGCGCCCAGCTTGTGGAGTTCAAGGACATCGCCTGGCATGCAGGTAACTGGGCGGCAAACCAGCGCTCGATTGGTATCGAGTGCCGCCCCGAGATGAGCAACGAAGACTTCGAGACCGTCGCACAGGTAATCGCTGATCTGGAGACTTTCTATGGAAAGTCCTTCTACATCAATAGCCACAAGGAATATTTCGCGACTGCTTGCCCCGGCCGATGGTACGACCAGCTCGACCGCCTCATTGACCGCGTCAACGCCATCAAGGAGGGCAAGGTCGAGCGCGGCATCGAGGGTGTCCCCGCACCCCTGGACAAGGCGGAGGTCTCGGCTCTGCGTGCGTCCTGGGAGAAGCTGCAGAATGCAGTAGACGAGCTTGGCAAGGAGATTGACCATGCGTAAGATGTCCGCATCTCAGGCCGCGGCGTTCCGTAAGTCGCTGTATGCGTGGGCTCCTGTAATCTCTGGCTTGCTCACCACATTCGGTATTGCTACCGAGCAACAGGCCGCCGCGGTAGCGGGTGCGATTATCTGTACTGTCACGACTGCGCTTGCGTACTTCAACACGGACCCGAGCCTGTACAGCGACAAGGCGCCTTCTTCAGAAGCTTCTTCAGAAGTCGAATAAGTGCGTCAAAGTGGGGAGTAAATGGGGACCAACCCCAACCACCCCCTATTTCTACCCCGGAATATCAAGGAAGCCAGGCTTTTTCATAAACAAGGCTTTCTAAAACTTGCGGGGTACGTGAGTACCTCTCTGGTTTAAGGGCAGAGACCCCCTGTGTTCCCCCTCCTCTAAGGGGAACGCAGGGGGTTTCTTTGTACCCAAAATAGGCGATGTGTCCACAATGAGGGTACCTTCAAACAAAACATTATGGACTGAGTACCTCCAAAATGGCAGTAGAATCAGGCGCCACAGGGTCATGAGCCACATAATGCTTCGCCAAAATAGCCTCCGTATTACCCAGCTGCGCAGCACCCCGCACTCACACCACTCTCACGCACCAGCAACGTAGCAACCGTCTTCCGTAGCGCATGCGGGCGAACCCACTCAATACCGCTACCCTTCAAAGCCCTATCCCACTGTCCAGCAATATTCACGCGATCCGTATAACCTCCATGCGCAGGGTGGGGGAGCACGGGACCACTCAGAGACCCCCAATCACCTCCTGCGTGGCGACGCAGCGCCTCAATCAAGAACTCGGGGAGCCACACAGCCAGATCCTGTGCGTGCTTGAGGTGCTCCTGCCTGTACACCCGACCGGAATCACGGATAACTGTCCCAGTCACATGCCACACCACACCGCTCCAAACCCTCCCAGCACATGCCCAGCGCCTCACCAATACGCGCGCCGGTAACTAGAAGAATCTCCACCAGTACATCCAACCCCATAGGTGCACCAGTAAAGCACGCACGCAGCTACTGCACCTGCTCCATGCTCAACACCTGCACAGGCTTCTTCACCGGGTTGATGCCCTTCGTAGCCTTTGCAGGATTCCGGGAGATAGCATCGTGACGGATAGCAGTATCGAAAACCTGCCCCAGAAGCGACCGCACCACCTTTAACGTGGGCGCACCGGTACTCTTGGCTGCCTCAGACAGGTGAGCCTGAATCAGCGAGGGGGTACACTCAAGCAGGCGCAGAGCCCCAAACCAGGGGAGTAGATGCTTATCGAGCAGAATCTGGTACCTGCTGATAGTGTCCGAGGGGTGTTCCCGCTCCGCATTCCACTCATCCCACCACACACGCACCGCATTAGCCACCGTGGAATGCGGGCTCAGCACCGTACCCGACGCAGTAAGAATCACCGCAGCATACTCACGCAGAGCAATCTCCGCATGAGTACGAGTCGAAGCAGTCCTGCGCAAACGGCGACGCACCCCGTCAAGCCCCCTATAGTAGGTAGACGCTTGCCACGTACCAGCCTTAGTGTTGGTGAGAGTGATGGTGCCGTGGGTGCCGAACGGAAGGCGCTCGCATGGCATGGTTTCTCCTCTCAGAAATGGTTGTGTATTTGCTCTCTTAGCACCGTGTCTGGGCACATAGTGGGGGAAGATGAATATAAAATGTAGGTACACTGACCACAAGAACCCTAGAGGAGTGCACATGTCGTATCCAGCTTTCGCAGTGGCGAATACCCTTATCGAAAGGTCGAAGATGACTGGCAAGCCGCTTACCCCTTTGAAGTTGCAGAAGGTTATGTATTTCTTGACCTCTGAGTATGCAAAGGAGACCGGCGGTGAGAACCTCATGCTGGATAATTTCCAAGCGTGGGCGTATGGTCCTGTCGTTCCGGCAATTTACCAGGAGTTCAAGCCGTTTCGTGCTAACCCGATTACTGACTACGCGACTGATAGCCAGGGTTATATCCTCAAGGTGACGGTTGCAGAAAATCCTGCTTTTGAGCGAACTCTGAACCGCGTATGGGACGCAACGGTTGGGAAGACCCCGAGTCAGCTTGTGACTATCTCTCATGCAGAAGGCTCTGCATGGTCTCAAACTTGGAATGATGAAGCCGGGGAAGGTGACCCGATCCCGTTCGAAGCAATCAAGAACGATTCCACGTATAAGAAATACTTGGGACTGTAACCGTGGAAGAAGTCACCGAGAAGAAACAGCCAAAGAACCAGAAGGGCGCAGAGGGGGAGAACAACCACTCTGGTACATCAATACCTAAGACTGTAACCGTGGAAGAAGTCACCGAGGAGAAACAGCCAAAGAACCAGGAGGGCGCAGAGGGGGAGAACAACCACTCTGGTATATCCCAGACGAAAGGTGAACCGGCACCACAAGGGACGTTCGATAGCTTCCAAGCGCTCAAACTTATAGCTCCTTTCCTATGGCTCTGGGAACTATACGCCCAATCGAGATTCGTAGATGACAGGGATAGTACAAAGAATTATGCAATGATCTACGAGAAGAGAGAACGTGTTGTCTTCTGGCTTGATTTGGTATTACGTGCGTTTCTCGTGTGGGTAGTGCTGACAATCCTGCTGAAGACTCTTCACCTAGACCTGCCCGATCTATCCGGCGTGGTGCCGCATATCCGCATTCCGGGGGAGAACCCCTGGTTCGAGTGGCCGTCCAGGTGAAGCCGTCACGGAAAAAGTTCTGTGCGAACCTGGTACGATATGAACATCTCCTGTCGGAACGCCACAGGGCACTCGGCATTACCTCTCTGAATGTTGAACAAATCGGTGAAGTTTGTAAACCCCCGATGCGCCAACCACAGCGCATCGGGGGTTTATTCTGTCTCCAGCACCTCGAGACCACCGCCCGGACAAGCCCATGACCACAGAAGAGGTCCTCTACCTACTCGATGAGAGCCTACGCAAAATCATCGTCAAAGAAGGGGTCATTGAAAAGAACAACACCGGCTGGGTGGTCTACCCGCCCAACACGGAAGCAGACTTCCCCCGGATTGAGCTTATTTGTATTCAGAGGCGAGGAGTCAAGGTTCAGAGTAAGGGAAAGCCGATTACGACTCACCCAGTGAGATCTTCCAACGCTCGCAACGTCAAGCGCCTGCGAGATTGTGCCGCACGTAGTTCTTCGTTTAGCAATTGGCTGAAACGGCTTGCAGGACCAGTTCCCCTGCGGTTTCCTCGCTTTGATTCATTCGAGGGTACGGAGCGCATTATGCACCCCAGCTTGAATCGTCAGTAAGGACATGGTCAGCAGGGTGGGCGACAAGACGGTAACCCGACTTGGTCGCTGATTTAGCCCTCGCGAGAATCTCAGCAGCCAATTGAGCATCGGTAAGAGGAGCGGCCACTTGTTCTCGCATTGCGTTGTCTGCCGCAGAGATAATGACCGTCATGTCCACGTTGAGTGCGTCACAGATGGTTTTGAGGTCACGGACGGGGAGTGATCCTTCTGACCGATATACAGGTCGGCTGAGCTTACTCTTGGAGATGCCAGTTTTTGCAGCCAGGGTTAGCAGGTCTTTACCTCGCCGAACCACCCATACCTTTGTTGAAGCGCCACGGTGAGAATGGGTCGGGACGTACATGGTTTAGGGGTCTTTCTCCTGATGAGATTGCAGATGTCCTTTTATATACTGTGAAAAATACTGAGTTTATGAAGAGCCCGGATAACCGACACCAATATATTGCAGTTGTAGACGTTCCAAAGATAGGCCTTGTAAGAGTTGCCGCAAAGCTTGCAAAGGATCCAGAATATCTAGGTAAAATAGATGTGTTATCAATTTTCCCTATAAAACCTGGTAAAAGGGGTAAAGCATGGAAGAAGAAATCATCGCAAAGTATCTTCTAACTATGCCGATGCCTGATATTAGTCGTAAATGGGTGGGAGAATATGCCCGGACTGAGGAATGGGACCAAGCTATTATTGCTGCGGTCAGTTGCTTTTTAAAGCAGGGGGCACATTTCCCGAAGGTTGTTTTGAAGTACTTAGATTTTGAGTATTTCGATGATAAGGATTACGCGAGGATTCGGGAACTTGCTACTGAGGATTTTGATTACGAGGCCCACCTGATTTGTTAGAGCGTTAGGATACTGCGAAAGCCCTGTGCACGGTGTTCTTGTGAGGGGCTTTTGTGTACCCATTTTTGAGTTTTCCACTGTACGGAGCTTTTATCCGATTGAGAATAAAGAAGCTGAAGACTATGTTGGATTGGGAAAAAGCTAAGATTCTATCCGCTGTTATGCGAACCCGTGCCCTGGAGGAGCGGACACGACCTTTTGTCGAAGAATTTGATAATGCGGGTGAGTGGGAGTTGGCTCTTGCTAGCGTTATTGGTGATTTTGTGAAGCAAAAGGTTACTTTTCCGTATGATGTTGCGGTGCTGGCGGATCATGAATTTATGCCTGATGATTTGGTAGAGAGTATGTGGACTTACGCTACTGAAGAGTTCGACTATGAGGCTCATCTAGACCTCCTAGAGCGTTAGATTTATATAATTAGAAGCCCTGTGCACGGTGTGCGTGTGCGGGGTTTCTTTGTACCCATTCCTATGGAGGCGCCCGCCCGGTGACGAAACCGCTTGCGGGTCGCGTGGAAGCCCGTATAGTGGGAACTATCGGCGGTACCGCACACCGCGCCTATCAGAGCGCCCCACGCGGCGTCTCACATGGCGCCGGTGTGGGTACACATTTTTGCATATTATCAGGAGGTTCCCCATGAGTAGCGAGATCGCAGAAGAAGCTTACGATTATCGTGAAGACCCTGAGTATTGGCGTGCCCCGTTCGATTTTACGAAGCCCATATCTGATGCAAATACTCCGGAGGGGTGGATGCGTGCTGAGTTGAAAGGGCGTTTTTTCAACGCTCCGGTGGCGCGCCCCGGTGCCGAATATGAGTGGGGTCTGGCAGAGATTAAGCGTAGGTATGAAGCTAAGGAATTCCCCTTCAGGGATAGCGAAGTAACCAGCTTGTATCGTGAGAAGGTAGCTAATGGTGAGTTGCCGGATGTTTATGCTGGCACTCCATACGATTTGGCGCTTTTGCCTTTCTAAAACTTGCGGGGTACGTGAGTACCTCTCTGGTTGAGAGACCCCCTGTGTTCCCCCTCCTCTAAGGGGAACGCAGGGGGTTTCTTTTATCTGCTTATCTGTTGTAATGAATAACAGCTCAAAGTAGGGAGTAAGTGGAAACCAAGTTGCTCGCTAGATACGCTCCTGCGCCTCAGCAAATGCGATTGGCTTTTGTTGGTCCATATACGCCCAGGCAATTAATGTTATAGCCATCTGCTTCAATATCATCAAACTTACGAAAGGCTCGTTGATTCTCAATATTGAAAGCTCGAACTATCGAGGAATCTCGACATAGAGGATTTTTTCTTCCCCATTGACTTTGATTCGGAGATCCAGACTTCTAACGGATGCTGTATGAGGCAGGGGCAGATCAATCGGCTTACCGGGGTGCACCTCCTTTGGAATTTCAGCAAGCTCCTTGGAGTAAACGGAGTAGTAGAAGTATTTGTGGTTCAGCGCTTCAAGAATCTTGATAGAGCTTTCAGTGTTATTACGCAGTGTGTAGTTGCAATTCCCAGGTTCTTTAATCAGTTCCAGGACAGGTCCGCGAAGGCTATCAGCAATCTGCTGCATCTGCTCGAGTAACTTCTCAGCCTGGTCGGCCCGTTCTTCTGCTGCCTTTGCAGAACGTTCAGCCGCAGCACTCATAGCTAGAGCTGCCTTGTGCGCTTCATCTGCCTTTGCCTTCGCTTCCTTCGATTTGTTGGACAAGTACCATGACACCACTGTGAAAATAAAAGAGAGGGTCGCCGCACCCGCAGATACCCAGGTAGGAATATTACTCATGCCAACCATTCTACATTTATCACACATACAGGATGAATCCAATCATGACGATAGCCTTGGGTAGGGCATAATTACATAGCAGGTAGCTGGTCATATTGATTGCGTACACGGAACGCCCTATAGGTACCCTACCTGCCCCAAATCGCCTCCTGAAAATCAGACTTATAGGCAAAATAATTCTCGTAATCTGTGTTGCAAATATGATGAATGTACCCCTGTCACGGTAATTTTCCTAGACATCTCTGCCACAGAATAAGGCAAATAGATGGCCCCGTACCTGTATCGGTACGAGGCCATCTATTAGGATTCAGCAGGTCCCTCCGTAGGTAGGGAATATACCAGCACGGATACTTGCTTTAGCCAGATTTACCTGGAATCTGAACGTAGATAGGTTTGTCTCGACCTGCAACCTGAAGAATTAAATTTGAAGGTAAGGGAATTCCCCACGCACCACCTAGAAGGATGTCGAGTGATTCGCCTGGATTGAACTGCTGGTGAATATCATCGCACCGGAAAAATTCATCCTGATTCACAACCTTAAGCACATCTAAAGAATGCTCGCTGATGTTTTGTAGTTTGTACCGCGAGCCCTGGACATGAGTCAGCTGAAATTCAGGGCGCCATAGACTAGCCGCAATTTCAGGCTGTAATTGAACTGGTTGCTTTGTAACAACCTGCTCCTTCTGTTCAAGAAACTTCTCAGACTGGCGGGCTTGCTTCTCAGCCGCATCCGCAGAACGGACAGCCGCATCACGCATGTCTAGAGTTGCCTTGTGTGATTCCTCTGCCTTCGCTTTCGCTTCCTTAGAGCCAATAGCCTGCCGCCTTGTATAAATAGCTGCAACGACGGTAGCAAGTGCTGATATGCCAGAAATAATGATTATTATAAATTGTTGTAAATCCATGCCAACCATTATATTTAGCCCCGCCCTGTTAGGGGGGATGCACCATGGAAAGCCAAAGACTCATACACATTAGCTCACAGGTGATGTATTCGTACTTGATGATTCGGTACTGAATTTTTTATACCCAGATTTCGGGGAGGCGCCCGCCCGGTGACGAAACCGCTTGCGGGTCGCGTGGAAGCCCGTATAGTGGGAACTATCGGCGGTACCGCACACCGCCCGCGCCTACCAGAACGCCCTAAGCGGCGTCTCAAATGGCGCCGGTGTGGGTACACATTTTTGCATATTATCAGGAGGTTCCCCATGAGTAGCGAGATCGCAGAAGAAGCTTACGATTATCGTGAAGACCCTGAGTATTGGCGTGCCCCGTTCGATTTTACGAAGCCCATATCTGATGCAAATACTCCGGAGGGGTGGATGCGTGCTGAGTTGAAAGGGCGTTTTTTCAACGCTCCGGTGGCGCGCCCCGGTGCCGAATATGAGTGGGGTCTGGCAGAGATTAAGCGTAGGTATGAAGCTAAGGAATTCCCCTTCAGGGATAGCGAAGTAACCAGCTTGTATCGTGAGAAGGTAGCTAATGGTGAGTTGCCGGATGTTTATGCTGGCACTCCATACGATTTGGCGCTTCTGCCTTTCTAACATAGTTTCCCCTTCCGCCCGGGGTTTTGGGCGGCATAACCGAATATAGAACATATTTTTTACAACACCACCCACTACACAACCACCGATGGTTCACCGGCAACTTTCCATACACCCCCATGTACCCGGTGAACCGACCACGAGCTAAGGACAACGATGAGCCAGCCGAACTTCCCGCCCGCCCGACTCTTTGACGCTTTCGCCAAGCCCGCCTCCACAGAACAGCCCGCGAAGAAGGGCCTGCTTGGCAAGCTGGGCCTGGGCGAGTCCTCCGAGGAGGACAACTACACGACCGTCATGCTGGTCGGTTTCAACTCCGCGAAGGAACCCCCGGGCAACGGCGAGGACGCCCTCGACGTGATTCACCGCGCATTCGACCCGTGCGATGAGAGCCCCGGCTTCGACATGGACGACTTCTACGACTATGCTTCCGTCGCCCCGCAGCTGCAGAACAGCGACGACTCCGAATCCACGGTTCTGGTGTGGCCCAAGATGTTCTACAACATGGTCACCATCCCGGAGCGTCGCCTGCGCCTGCTCGTGGTGACCGGCCCCGCTCCCAGCCTGTGCCTGCGGCGGTTCATGACCCGCTTCTTCAAGTACGTGAAGAAGCTCCACGTGGACCACGCGATCTTCGTTGAGACCTTTGAGGATCAGGTGGCGCACACCCGCCCGTACCCGTACACGCTGACCACTCACGACGAGAAGCTGGCGGCAATCCCCGGTATTCTGCACGAGTATTTCACCGGTTCTACCTCGGTGACGATGGCAATGTCTGCGCTCGCTGCCGAGCACGGCCTGTCTTCCTCGGTCATGTTGCGTATGAGCATCCCGGGGTATCTAAGTTTTGACCAGCAGAACCCGCGCGCGGTCGTGAGCCTGATCGAGGCGCTGGAGGTCATCCTCGGCATTAAGGTCGAGTCGGAGGAGTACGACCGCCTGCGCGCCCACGCTGGTGAGTGGGAGGCGGAGCTCGCCGAAGAAATGGCGAAGGACTACGAGAAGGTTGAGCTGGTGCGTGAGATTGAGCAGAAGATGGATTCGACTCTGCGCACTGTCTCCGGTGAGGTGATTGCCGAGGATATTGAGGGCTACCTGGATTCCCTCAGCGGCGCCTCCGAGGGCGTAAACCCTGCCGATGATGGTGCGGATTCTGCGGAGGATTCTTCGGAACGCTAGGTCCGTTCGCACATATGGCGCGGGTATGGGAAAATGATAGGTAACTATGCCCATACCCGCAGCCAGCATCTCGAAAGGATGATGTGATTGGCACCCATGTCGAAGAACCCGCCCGTTCCGGCGGCGACCGACCCCGCGATTATTCGCAACTTCTGCATTATCGCCCACATTGACCACGGTAAGTCCACCCTCGCAGACCGTATGCTCGCAGTACCGGCGTGGTTGCCCCGCGCGATATGAAGGCGCAGTACCTGGACCGCATGGACATTGAACGTGAACGCGGTATCACCATTAAGTCCCAGGCTGTGCGCATGCCCTGGGACGTTGACGGCACCTCCTACGCGCTGAATATGATTGACACCCCCGGCCACGTGGACTTCACCTATGAGGTGTCCCGCTCCCTGGCTGCGTGTGAGGGTGCGCTTCTGCTCGTGGACGCCGCCCAGGGTATTGAGGCTCAGACCCTGGCGAACCTGTACCTGGCGATGGAGAACGACCTGACCATCATCCCGGTGCTGAACAAGATTGACCTTCCCGCGGCTCAGCCGGATAAGTACGCTGAGGAGCTGGCGAACCTGATTGGTTGCGAGCCGGACGAGGTTCTGCGCGTATCGGGTAAGACCGGTGAGGGCGTTGAGGCTCTGCTGGACCGTATTGTGGAGGCGATTCCCGCCCCGCAGGGTGACGCATCCGCCCCGGCCCGTGCCATGATTTTTGACTCGGTGTACGACTCGTACCGCGGCGTGGTCACCTACGTGCGTGTTGTGGACGGTAGCCTGCAGCCGCGTCAGAAGATTAAGATGATGTCCACCGGCGCTGAGCACGACCTGCTCGAAATCGGCGTGATTTCGCCGGAGCCCGTGCCCTCGAAGGGCCTGGGTGTGGGCGAGGTGGGTTACCTCATCACCGGCGTGAAGGACGTCCGTCAGTCCCGTGTGGGTGATACCGTCACCTCCGCCGCGAAGCCTGCACAAGAGTCCCTGGGCGGCTACGAGGACCCCAAGCCGATGGTGTTCTCGGGCCTGTTCCCGATTGATGGTTCGGACTACCCGGCGCTGCGTGACGCACTGGATAAGCTAAAGCTCAACGACGCCGCGCTGATTTACGAGCCGGAAACTTCTGCCGCTCTGGGCTTCGGTTTCCGCTGTGGCTTCCTGGGTCTGCTGCACCTGGAGATTGTGCGTGAGCGCCTGGAACGCGAGTTCAACCTGGACCTGATTTCGACCGCGCCGAACGTTATTTACGACGTGGTGGACGAGGCTGGCAACGCTAAGCGCGTGACCAACCCGAGCGAATTCCCCGAGGGTAAGGTCGCGACCATCCGCGAGCCCATGGTGGCGTGTACGATTATTGCCCCGAGCGAGTACATTGGCGCGATTATGGAGCTGTGCCAGGCTCGCCGCGGCCAGATCGGCGGCATGGATTACCTGTCTGAGGATCGTGTGGAGATGCGTTACCGCCTGCCCCTGGCAGAGATCGTGTTCGACTTCTTCGATCAGTTGAAGTCCCGTACCCGCGGTTATGCGTCGCTGGACTGGAAGTTCGACGGTGAGGAAGAGGCTGACCTGGTGAAGGTCGACATCCTGCTGCAGGGTGAGAAGGTGGATGCGTTCAGCGCCATTACTCACCGCGATAAGGCGTACTCGTACGGCCTGATGATGACTTCTAAGCTGCGTGAACTGATTCCTCGCCAGCAGTTTGAGGTGCCGATTCAGGCGGCTATCGGTTCGCGTATTATTGCCCGCGAGAATATTCGCGCGATGCGTAAGGACGTTCTTTCGAAGTGTTACGGTGGCGATATTTCGCGTAAGCGTAAGCTGCTGGAGAAGCAGAAGGAAGGCAAGAAGCGCATGAAGATGGTCGGTCGTGTGGAGGTTCCGCAGGAAGCCTTCATCGCGGCACTGTCTTCGAGCGAGGAGAAGGAAAAGAAGAAGTAGCCTTCTCAAGCTCTTCCGATGTAGGCGGCGTGCTCTACCCCTAAGTGGGGGAGGGGCACGCCGCCTTTGCTGTGCCCAGACTGCTCGGCGATAGGTAATTAGCATCATTTTGATATTCATTAGGGTGTAATGCGTGTTACCCCTTGTCAGGGTATTGAGTGTAGGAGTAAGGTAAGACTGGGTGTAGCACGGATGATTACACCCACGGTTTCCATTCAAAGGAGAAATTATGAGTAATAATGAAATAATTTGGACGATTCGCAAATGGATTATACAGATATAAAAGTTCTAACAAATGAAGAAGTGGCAGAATCAAATGAGGAGGATGTAAATGGCTCTGCAGATATAATATACTACACTACAGAATTTGACCTTATGTCACTTATACAACGTATCAATGATGAAGAAATTATTGTGCCTTCATTTATTAAAATAAAAAAATATCAAATGAACAATCAGACAAGGAAGGGTTAAAAAATTTTCAGCGAGGCTTCGTCTGGACCCTGAAGCAGAAACAAAATCTAATCGATTCTATTCTCAAGGGATACCCAACGCCCGGAATTTTTTTGGTTTTCCAGAAAGATGAAACTTTCCTTGTGCTTGATGGTCAACAAAGACTTACAACTATTATGCAGTTTCGAGAAGGTGAATTCTCTGTCGATACTTCATCGATTCAAGACGTAGGATTCACAGTGGAAGATAAGTATGCGGCATATAAGTACAGTGATTTAGATAAGGTGCTTCGACGTAAATTTAATAACTACAGAGTCGGGGCAACAGTCATCAGCGATATCCTACCTAAATCTTCCGGCGAGAATTTAGACACCTCTCCTAATGTCGAAGATTTTATCTATTCAATTTTTGGACGTCTCAATAGTGGAGGAACACAGCTAACACCCCACGAGATTAGAATAGCTGTTTATAGTGGTAAGCTGGCAGATGAGATTAATAATTTGAATGTTAATGAGAAATGGAGGGCCCTCTATAAAGGGGAACTGCAGAAGCGTTCCAGGGACCACGAGCTTATCTCTAGGATTATTGCAATGTACCTAAGGCGCGATGACTATCGAGGTGGGCAGAAAGAATATCTGAACAAATTTTATAGGATTTATCGAAATCTTGATTCTGCTGAAGTTCAGAGGGCAATAAAAAAATTTGAGCAGGCTATAGATATTATCCACCCCCCTTGGTCCCTCTCTGTTTAGGACCCCTGGAACTTCAAACGTTAATGCTGCATGGACTGAGGCCCTCGTGGCATCCATTATGGTCGTTCTTGATTCCCTCGAAACCTACAATTCCGAAAAAATACAAATTGCAGTAAGAGAGACTCAAGAAGATTTAATGAGCAAAAATAAATATGAAATTAATGGGGAACTCAAGACCATCTATGATTTTATTACTTCCAACACTGCATCAAAAACATCATATTTAGGGCGATTTGAACTCTGTTACTCCAGACTGCAAGAAAATCTTAAATAATGGAACTAAAAAATATAGACCACAAGAAATACATTGCAACAGTTCCCCCCTTGAAAGAACTGGAGAAAACATATGACTTAATACATAAGCATAAAATTTTTAAAGAAACCAGAAAAGAGTCCATGTACTTAGATCCAGGTGCAGATACTGTGAAAAAAATTGAAAAAATTGCAGATTCAGCGGTCGCGGAACTGTATAAAACAGCACTGGTTCAGTGTGGTATATGCATGGAATTTTTATTGGATAAAATTCTGAATGATATTCTTGACGGCCTGGAAACATTGGATAGAAAGCTTAAAGAGTAATTATAGGACGACGATTACCGGAGCGGGGAAGCCAGAAAACTTTAACAATTTGATGGATTTGATCCTTAAATGTTTTCTCAACGGTGATTCCTGTAATTTTACGAAGATGCCAGAAGTCCCCCGGAAGGGGGTATCAAAAAGCTATTATGCTCAATTTAGAGAGTCTGCAAGTCTTTCTATGTATAAAAATATTGACCTCAGGAATTTTGCAACCCTCACGAATTTGAGTGATAGTAGTAAATATGCCAAACTTAGTGCAGAAAAAAAATTGATGATTTTGAAGAATACTCATTCTAATATAATTAAAATGAGAGATGATATTAGTCACGGGAAATCGCATGGAGTAAATCGGGAATATGCAATTAAATCAATTGAATTTACGGTTAGATTTTCAGTGGGTTTTCTGGAAACGATGGAAAACCATAGCATATTAATTAAATAATAAGTTGAGGGTGCGGACATCTCCTATAATGGGGTGTCCGCACCATTCTTT
>BNJT01001990.1_pt1 | contig 46534 bp, 57 predicted proteins | sample 8540491 | NCBI WGS metagenome assembly BNJT01 (sample SAMD00202455, study PRJDB9452) | human saliva metagenome | host: Homo sapiens | reverse complement strand
TATTTCATATTTTCCTAATACTCTACCCAGAGTGTAATGTTATATTCGGATAGTATTTAAATAAAGCCTTACCAACTATCTTATCTTTTTGCATATTTGTTCACCCACTCCTTGCATCAGACTGTTATCCCTATTGTCACAAGCATAAAGTGGCAGTCTTTTGGAACGATGTAAGGTCCAAAGTTTCCATTTGGCTTGTCATTGAATACAGTTCAGATAACGGTTTTCACTATCGTTTATATATATAAATCCGCTCCTTATTTTGAAGTCTCACCCAGGCCTATAACACGCTTCAGATAGTGCCCTTTCGTCATCAGGGTTGACAACCGACATAACTATATCTCCCCTCTTAGGATCATCAAAGTGGAACAGTCTGTTTACAATTAGTCTCCCCCAGCTGAACGACGGAATCATCAGACCTTGGGGTACTCTGCATTTGCGTATACATCAGCGCTTTATTCATCTGAAAGCAAGGTAAATGCAGAATAATAAGAAAAACATAATCTTTGATTTCCGTAATAGAGACTTTTTATCAGTTTTTTTCTTATCCAATTCTATCATTCATTTGATTTTCATTATTGCCTCTATCCACCTTCCTGATGCTCACAAGGAAAAGCACCAAGCCATTTTCTTAACCAGGCCCAATTTCTTCCAGCCATCACCCTGCCTCCAAACTTGTCTGTAATTGCAGTGTTGTATAGCTTAGTACCCGCCGGCTGAAGTCCTGTAGTATAACTGTTGATGAGGACGTTGCTATCACTATATGAAAAGCTCAGTACACTTTTAACAAATGGATATACAGCCTCTTCTATACCATATCGCCTTTTGGGCCTCTTCCATAAAGAGGATCATTATTGACCATCGTAGTGATTGCCACGCCTGATTTCTCTTTCTACCGATTTGACACAGTCAGCATCCACTATATATCAGACAGGCTTCTTCAAGTCCTAAGCTTTGCATTTTTCCTTTGCCCAGGCTACCATACCCTTAGCAGCATCCATACTTCAGCGCAGCTTTGGCCGCTACCTGACCTTTTCACCGGTATAAGCAAAAGATTAACACTTTAAAAGCTTTCTTCCACTCTTTGAGATTATGTCTGAGGAACCAATCAGTTGCAGCCTGCTCAGGAAAAGTCCTGTATGCTTGAAGCTAAAAGGCTTCAAATTGAAATTAAATCTATAGTAGAATATTCACTGTTCAGGCAGGTCAAAACTTACATTCACCACCGCCCTATTGCTTACCTGTATTAGTGAGCTGAAGGCCTTTTCCTCTTTAAGCGTCTTTTTCTGTATCCACATGTACTGAGGATCAGGACGAATAGGGAATATACACCCCAATTTTCAAGCTTTTCCCCCGATAAGACAGTCCAGTACTTATTCTTCCGTTTAACCTTAATCGTGATGACAGCTCCTGTACAATAAAACTGCCACATCCAGTTAAGTTTAAGTACAAAATACTCATACCAAAACCTCCACCTGATGTAATAAGTAAATCAAACTTGCTCAAAGTAATTTCTCTTATTCAGCTTTTCCTACTGAACAAAAGTTTCATCAACCTCTTTTAACTGCTTGGTACCTCAAAGCCCGGGCAAGCACCTTGGGATCAAATCCCTTTCCTGTCTTGTCGCGCTACTTTGACCTCTCTTGTGGCTGCCCAGGCGGTAACTGGCGCTCTGTTAGCATTAATCTTAGATGCACAAGGATCTGTTTTAATCATATCTGCCGGAATACCTGTACCACCGTGAAGACGAGGAGGAAGAAATTCCATCTTCTGGATATCGAAGGTTTCAAATAGAGTCCCTGCAGTTCTCAGGATACCGTGGATAGCTTGCGATACCTGCAGGAAGTCTACGCCCAGGGTCTGCAACTCTCTTGCACTCTTTGGGATCTGCGACCACCCTTACCAGCCTCACCGTCTTCTTCTCCCACCACGATAGACGACCTCTGCCTCAGCTCGACGCCCATCTTGTGAGCAGCTACCCAGCAAGCTCAGTAAGTCTTAGCTAAAATTCTCATCGATTGGATAGTGTGAACCATCGAAACATTATTGAAAGCCTGCCTCAAGGCACTTATAGCAGCCTTCAAATGAGCCGTGGTCAAGGTGAAGACAGCAGGTACAGATCTCTTGGGTCCCTTAAGTAAACCATTACATACCTCTGACTGCGTTATATCCACTATATTTTCCTGCCTTCAGATACAAGGTGCAGGACTCTTAAGCTCTTCTGCGGTCAATATGGCCTTTGTCCACTCCAGAACCTTCAATGTTGACTGTCCTACTGCATAATGGCCTTATTTGCCTTAACAGCATATCCTTTGCTGATACTATTCATATTATTCTCCATTCCATAAGCGATGCTGTTTAATTATGTTTAGCCAACTGCCACATTTTATCACAACAGACCTAAATATGAAATAAAAAGTATTTTAAGCCTTGTTATATTTTCCGTTTAGAAATTAGCCAGCATCCTCCTCTTACTTAAGTACAGGAACTGACGCAATAGCATTATCAGAAAGAGCAGTTCTTAAATATTTATCAATTCTACAGATATACATATCCACCCTTTCCTTTAAGTGAAGCCACCGCCTCATCAGGTGAGCTTACTTCAAGTACCCCTTCTTTCAGAATCTTTACACCCTTGGTCTCTGCAACCCACAAACTTATGTAGATTATAGCTTTTCCAAGCAGTTTCCATTCTCATCAAGAGCTATTGCCACCTTATAATTCTCACATATTCTTCCCTGCTCCACTTCTGGTCTACATTTCTAAGTAAAACTCAATTGTATCGGCTGTCTCACCAGCACATCGGTTCAAGTTCAACCTTACCGTTGTCCATAGCATCCGCTATCCTGCTGTCATAGGCAGCCTTGAAAGTACAGGAATTCGTACTTAAGGCCAACATCATCAGTCTTTCCTTCTCCAAACGCGGATAGATGGGTTTGCCGCAGTCAGGACCCCATTGATATAGTATAATTTCCAGCTATTCCAACACCGAGCTATCTCCATAGCATTGCCATGTTTACGGCTTTTTCTACTCCATGGATACACGAGTTCACAGTGGCGAGTTACTGTAACAAGCGTCAACAGGAAGACTGGAAATACCGTAAGGGCACATCACCTGTACCGGGTGGCATATCCTGGCTCTCGCCTCACATCTTTCCAGTCTACCTCTGGCTGGAACTGTACTTCATACCCGCAATTTATAGGGCCTCTCCACACACAGGAACTGACTCATCGTCCGAGAGGAGATTGATGACATTACCTGAATACCACCCTTTGTAACCGCAGGTTGGTTCCATTTTCATTAGCCTCAGCCTTACGCGCAAGCCAAAGCATCTTGGAATATAGACGGTCTGTGATCTCCGCGTCAGAACAGCTGATTTATAGCCTTTTTTTGAGAATGTCTTGGCCAGTCTTGAGGTAACGAAGGACTTACCTACCTCCACCCTTACCACTAACTACACCAATCTTACTCTTTACAGAGCCTTCATTTTTTTAAGTCAATAAGCTGACTATATCCATTATCGTGAGCTCATTTATACTTATACCTCCATAGTTTTCGTTGTCCTTTTATCTTACCACTTTCAGATAAAATATTCAAATTTTCCTCCACCTGATTTTTTTAAAATTTGTATTGGATTTTTCATTTATATTTATGGTATAATTATTAATGTTTACGCTCAAAATTAAGAGTAAAGTTTAGAAAGAATGGTGTAGATGAAAGCACAACTAAAGATAAAGAAAGTAAGAAGTAAAAAAGAGAAACAAAAGAAGTAGCTAAAAGAAACGAAAGAGTAAAAAAAGCATACAAAGAAAATAACTAAAATCAACCAAAGCTGCTGTGACGATAATGCAAAAAGCAGAGAATACTGCTGCTGTGGCAAAGGATGATTTTTTAACTGATTAGAGGACTGCTTGAAGTTGCAAAAAAGAACAAAGATGTAATCAGGTCTGATAAGTTCAAATGATTATTTAAAGTCTTAATATTGACTCCATACATTATGAGAAAATCTATGATTATCTCAAGCAATGGTGTTTACAATTATGAACATCAGCGATATGGATGATGACCTCTTTGATGATTCTCTTCCATAAGAGTTGGTGATGATGCAGACCTTGATATGGAATGATATTCCTCTCTCAATAATGTCGACGATCTGTTAAGATATCTTAAGAAGTCAGCGACTACCCTCTTCTTAGTATGGAGGAAGTTGAACTAGCCAAGAAAATCAGCTCAGGAGATCAGGATGCTACTGACGAACTTACTGGGTCCAATCTCAAACTGTTGTAAATTATAGCAAAAAGTATGTAGGGCGTGGTGCTTTCGCCTTGACCCAGCCTTATTCAGGAGGAAACCTTGGACTATCAAAGCCAGTAAATGGGATTGACTATACCAAAAGAGGCTATAAGTTCCGGTACCTGTCTTTGCCTGGTGGATAAGACAGGCAATTACCGTTCATGCAAGACCAGTCAAAGAACTATACGTATTCCTGTACACATATATCGGGGTTATCAACAAGAACTACAGGGTTCAAGGCTTACTCCAGGAACTTGACGAACCTACCAGGGAGAGTGCAGGATGAATCTTCCTGTGGAAAGGTTACGTGAAATAATGGGAATTCCACGCTGATCTATATCTCTTGATACTCCTATCAGAGGACGACAGCCACCTTGGAGATTTTTATGGAGCGACACAATTATAGGCCCTGAAGAAGCCGCTACCTATACTATAAGCACAGGATCGGATTCAGAAACTCCTTACTACCCTTTCCGAAAGGGGAGCAGAGGTCTTATACTCAGATTCCAGTCTTCTTGACCTTGGAAGAACCCACAGGACTCTTGAAGAGGTGAGCAAAGGGTTCAATGTAACAAGAGAGCGTATCAGACAGATAGAGGCAAGGCTCTTAAGCTGAACATCAAACAGAGCAAGGATGCTTAGGCTTTGATTCTTACTAAATATCATACAAATGGGACATCTCCGATTTGAAATGTCCATTTTATATTCAAACAAATTTTCAATCACTTCTGGCAGCATATTTTCTTTATCCATTTCATCATTGCTTAAAATCCGCATTGATGCTTTGGTTATATAAAGTTTCAGCCGTCATTTCTCTGTCTTCCTTCTTCACATCCATTAGCTTACCATCATAGTAAAACTTCAAACTTTATTCAAGTCTTTTCATACTTTTAAAAAGAACAAGTTCCCTCTCAGTTATTATACATAAGTTCCTTTACCTCTTCAAACTCCCTACCTACCCCGTGAAATAGATCCATCCCAGGAAGATACATAAACTGTATCTACATCATCAAACTGTAAACCTCTCGCAACAATATCAGTAATCAGATACTTAAACTTACCATCAAAATCCACCAAGCCTTCTTTCCTCTTCTTCCATAGTACGCTCTCCCCTATAAAATCCACCAAAAGTGATAGACGCAAGCTTCTTATAGGTTTCTTCTATATCATAAGTACCATTCAAAAGATAATTGCCTTTCTGGTTCAAGTACCCCAGTAGTACACAGAGGATTTCCATTTTTGTTCTTTTTTTTTCACAGACTACAAACTGGTAGCGATATTGTGAGAATTTCTTTTCCGCCGTCAGCACTAATCTCCTCAATACTTTTTCCGCCCAGGCTCTCGCTCCTTCAGAGCTGCCTTCATTGAAATCGCAGAAAACAAAAGGCTGTCTGTCTCTTACGAAACCTTGATAAAGACACATCAGCAGTCATATTGTTTCTTATCAAAAGAGTCTGTCGCCCTCATCAAGAACTAAAGTCCTTGCAAATGAGCGGCAATTTTCTTTTCTTATCAACTCTACTATTCTTCGGGTTCTACTATAATCTGAGGTTTCTTTTGAGATTTTCTATCTGCCTTATTACTGGCATTTCACCAGAACCCAGACCGAATGCGACCAATCCCTGTATTTCCTCTGACCGTCTGCCTATATCTGTAGAGGCAGTTCTGTAGTGGGAACAACTATAACGACTTTATTCTCCCTCTCCACACAGATTTGCACTTCTCAAATAAAGGGAAATACAATATACAAGTCTTTCCAGACAACGACTGCAAAATAACTTCCACCTCCAAGTATCTTGGCATAAACTGCCTCCTGAACCAGGTCAGTCTCTTTAAGCTTGAAATTTTCCCTATACCTATCAGTATCTTCTTCCTTATAATTCATTCAAATTCCATTACTTGGTAAAACCAACTGCCTTTCATACTATGCTTAAATACCCTGTATTATTTTCTTATTCTTAAAACTATAGCTTGCAAGCTTAAATCCGTCAGGATTATGCTCCTCAAAACTTCCGCCCTGCTGAAGATGCTATAAAGATAACCCTGATTAAGAAACACTTCCATTTCTCTCAGCAAGTAAGGAAGTTAACGCTGTTTCAAGGCTGTAATTCATCTTCTCAGCGTCAACTTGAATATTTGTAGCAAAATGAATCAAGTCCACCCTGGTTATTGTCCAAAAACTATCGGCGATACTGCTTCTTCTAACTTCTCATGCATCAACATAGGCTGTACTCTGCTTTTTCTGACTGACAAAGTCTCATCCTTACTATAAAATACATCCTCATAGGCTACCCCTTTAAGATATCGGTACTGAAATCACTCCCTTTTATCTTAGGATTTCTAAAGACATTGTTTATCCTAATTATGGATAGGTATTCTTTCTCCTTACAATCAAATCATTGTCATTAAGAAACTAGACAAGGGTAAACTTTAACTTGGAACCCCCTTCTTATAATAAGCAGAAAAGTTTATTAAAGTTTACTATTTCCTTGAACTTGCCCTCTAAAGATATCTACTGAGAAAATTCCATCATTCCCTTCTTCTTGGCAATGTAGCCTTTCTGCATAGCTGTGTTTAAGTCCATATCTCCGGAGCTACAGCTCCGTCTTCTAACGAGATGAATTTCTCCACCTTACGAATCTGTCAATCAGGCAAACCTGTTATCCAACAGCATAAAAAGCTTGTCATTAATCTGTGCTATATTGGTCTCAGCACCGCCACTTTTTACAAACAGTAACTCAGCCTACAATTCCGTAGTTATCATAGAACAGCCTGTATCTTTTCTTTTCTGCCGTTATCATCAAGACCAAATACCCAGTAAAACAACCCTTCCGAAGCTGGGTTTATCTCCTTTCGTGTAGCAGTAAAAGGTCTTCATTGTCTTTCATATCAGCCTCAGGAATATCAGGCCACTGCTTAGCCTGCCTTAGCTATCATTTTATTATTCTCATCATAAATGGGCAACACATAATTTCTTTCTCCAGTACCATACCTATAGTCATTTCCTGCTCCACCGAGCATACCTGTAGTATTGGTGTACAAAGGCTCTAATCCTTTGTCTTTACATCTTCTTTTCCATCAATTTCCTTTACATTGACTGAATATATGGTGTTTCTCTAAACTTATGCTTAAAGTAGATGTAAAGTCGGTAGTGTGGTTCCGTATGGATTTTACGATGAAGAGGGCATCTATAGTATAGTTGCCCTTTTCTTATAATTCTCAATTATGCTGTTGCCGCCTTCTGATGCCATCAGTATCAAACCTTTACATAAGTTTTTACAACTTTCTTATACACTTATCTTTTTAGACACAACCTCAGAAGCAGCAAACTCCACCTATTTGGTACAGTAGTCTCTACTTTCTTAATATTATCCTTAATGATCTTAGTTAAAAAGGCCGCAGCTACAAGTATTATAAGGAAAACAGCGAAATTATAAGCGAAATCTTTCAGCTTTCTTTAACATATCTACCTCAACAATCTGCCAATGTTTTGCATCCTCTGCGAAGTCAGGCGTGCTGTAAAGTACCAGTAAATCAGTGATTTTGTTTTCGTATTTTATTTTTTTAGGGCTTTTGTTAAAATATCTTAAATCTAGCATTATTATTCTATCATAATCCTTTATTAAAAATGGCGCAGACTGTGAGCAAAACTATCCTTGATTAAGTAAGGTCTTGCCTGTATTGTTTCAGTTTTATATCTGTAACACTGGTGCCTCAAAATACAGTATACTTGTCTTTTGCCTTTAGGGCATCTAATACATAGATGCTGTCATAGCTTTTTTCCTCGTCATTATCCAGGTCATCTTTGCCTTATCTATCTCTACAGGAATAATATATGGTTATAATAATCGGCTGTTACCCGCCTATAACCCCTGTATTTACCTTAGAATCTGGGTTCCAAGGAAATCATTTGCAACTGTATCTGCCTTCAAATCGATTAAAGAGTTAACCTTAAGTCGATCCCTTAGCTATGAAAATTCCTTATCAATAATAGGCTCAAAACATCCAGTGGTGGTCTGTCCTGTAATACACATACTCATTGGCGTGTTTTTTAAGGATGTCACCGAGGTCAGTAACATACTCCTCTCCACCTCTTTTTTTATCCTTTCGATGATCCGGTCTGATTGTAGACAGGGCGAGGCAGGTAGTTTATCATAAAATCTCAGAGAGGATGGGGCAAGTGCCACCCCAGTATCCCTTTCCAGATTTGTCTGCATACATTTTACGAACTCAACAATGGCTTTTTCATTATTTTTGCAGTTTCTGACTCAAAGAGGCCCGTGTATTTCCCCAAAAGATAGCCATCTTTCCCAAAATACACTCCATTATCATCAGTTCTTCACGAAGCCTTACTCTCTACAGCGGTTTACTCCCATAAAAGCTTCTTTCAGGGAACTAGTCGGTAATAAAGGTCTCATAGTCTTTCCTTAGCTTCCCGTCTAAGGTTTTATGACTGTATATGGCTTGGGACGCTGCTCCAAATATCTGTTTTTCGGACTGTGAAAACTCAGTGGAAGCTTATAGGCACAGCTCCAAGAATAAAAGCTACCAAGTCCCACAAATACAGCAATTTTAGCATTTTCAAAAGTAAATATCTTCAATATATCCCATTAGAACCTAGAAATACAAGAATGGTTTATGAGTTGATGCTACCAGGTAGGCAACATCATTCCTAAAATCACTTCAAGCGTAATTATACAGCTTTTACCTTTAAAGGCGGCGTTATTTTGCTATCAACTGTTTCAATACATCTTTAGGCACATCCTGTGCTTGCAATAGCGTACAGCTAGTCAAGATTATTATTAAGTAAAGGTAAGTAAAACTCTTTGTTATGTATTGCGAATATCCGCCTAGTCCAAAACATTCACGGCTCTAAAGCTCATCTACCGCTTCTTGACGTGAATCAAAGGAAAGAGTACCCATCCAATGATAACCAAAACATTGTATAATATATGTCGTGACAAACGACATTTTCTCTACGATTTTCAAAGAAAGACCTTTCAATAATCAAGTTGCACCATACAATCCCCAGGCAGCAAAAGTTCCAGCTTGCACCCTCTGCAAAAGCCTGTAAAGCATCCATACAATAATGATATTTCTTGCTAGCACAATTCCTGCTCCTGTGACGCTTAAGTGGGATATACACACATTCCTAGCACGAGCAGATGGCGAAATATGCCATCTTCTCCAGAATTCAGTGATTGACTTAGCCATCTTGTGGATGGTTGAAGTTTCATCAAATGGAAGCCGGAAACATAAGTCCATACCTGTAGCCATCCGGGCAGCCTGAAAAGTCGAAATAAATCTGGAGAGTAGAGCCAGTATCCCAGCCAAAAACTTCCTACTGACATTTCAAGACTGCAGTCAGTGCATTTACACTGTCCCAAAGAAGACCGGCGGTAGTAGTGGCAAGCAGAACTGCAAGACCGAAGATGAAACATGGCTGATACCCCTCACTAAAATCGGCTCTATTTTCTGCTCTTCCCTGCATTTCCTCTGCTGCACAGCCGCGGTACACCTTACGATAGGTCCTGCAATCAGCTGTGGAAAAAGGGTTACATAGGTTCCAAAGTCAAGGATGTTTTCAACGCATGGTGTCGCCCTCGTAAACATCAATTTACATAAGAATAGACTCTGGAAGGTGGAAAATGACTGATATTCCGATTGGCAGAGCCGGCGATAGCTGCTATCGCCTGTAAGCCAGATTGATGGTATCTATAGTAGAAGTTGGCGTACTTAGTAGCCAAGCAGCAAGAGATTGATAGCTTCTGCTGACCGCAAGCGATACGCTTCGCCTTGTTTTCTTGCCGCCAGATGTCTGTTGGTCTATGAAGTGATGCGATCCGCGCGTCTCGGGTATGTGTAAAGCACATAAGCCAAAATATATATAGTACTCTCGCAACATGAAAAGTATGCTTGACAAAACAAAACAAGATTCCTTATACGCTTTGGCACTATAGAGTGCGTAGCCAATGCCAGTGGCAGAACCTTGTAATAAATAAATACTGGACCATTTTAGTGTTACTCCTTTTACTGAGATAAGCACCCATATCATACCATATTTAATCTTAAAATGAGAAGATAAAGATGCTTCTCTTTAACGATATATATCTCAATATTCTCCTTCGATTAGTAGATCAAAATAGTCCATAATGCAGTTTTAAGGAAGCCCTCAAGCTTAGCATCATCAGATTTCCCCTGCCTAATAGCACTCAAAGAAGCCCTCTAAAATCCACGCCCAACAATCTCACGACCGCATTCTCTTCCTGCGTCCCTGTACAAACCCTCTGTCATGTTATCAAGAGTCGGTACGAAAGCGGACGATACAGCTTTCTTAAAGAGCATATTCTGCTACTGAAGAGATAATCGTCACCCATACATCGAGGCTTCAGTAAAGCTCTTTTAGCATGCTTATAGTGGCTTACATCATAAACATCCTTAGGAAGATTTGCAATGGAATTCCCACTATCAGAAATGGTGGGATGAAAGCACGTATCAAAACTGCTGCACTCCCTCTCCAGGCTTTCTTTGACTCATTTGCAGACAAACTTCCAAGTAAAGCTATCTTTCAGCCATTTATGTATTGTGCAGAAAAGTGAGCGTATAGAAGTCTGTCCTTTCAGTCCGTCAAAACATTGATACGCTATCTTTTGCAGCTCTCTTTAATTTATCATCGAAATAAAAGTCTAAAACCGAGTCCTACAGGAAGATTCTTTCCTGCACCAACTCTAAACGCTTCTTGCATAGTAAGGAATCACGGCTTTTCCACGTAAAGGGTGGGTTATCTTCTTATTTCCCTCCCTCTACCCAGTCTGCCTTACATATTGGTCCTTTCGGTGAGAAGTCCAAAGCGCTTAAAGCTCCTATTCCATCACCAAAAGCTGTATGACTTTTGCTGATTTTCTTAGCAGCATATAAGCAGAGTAGGCAGAAAGAGTATCATTAAGATCATGCGTGCTGCGTCATCGGATGAAACTCACAAAATAATACATATAACAGTCCTATCAGCTTGTTTCTCCGGAAAACAACTGCTGCTTTGAGATAAATATATAGATATCATTTGGTCTATTTCTCAGAAAGGAGCTATCATGCATATCTATTTCAAATTACCACATATGAAGTCGTTGCATGAATCATAGACACTCTTATTCACGTTGGCGGTGAGGGCGATAAGGTAAGTGGCAACATGGCAGACAACATATGCAATCGTTTTTATATTCAGCCAATCCTCCTCCTATCAAATCTAAAAGATATTCTGTAATTCTCTTTGTACATGCGTCAATGGCGGATAAAAAGGTCCTCATAAACTCAGTGTATCATGGTGAAACCTTTTCATTATCCGGGCATAATAAGTCTGCTTCTTTAATTCATCCTGATTTTCTACTTTAAGCCCAGGAGTCAAAGAATCAAATCTTCATAGAAAATCTGTCTTTTCTGTAGCTATCCTCATCAAACGCGTAAAATACCATAGGAGCTATCAATGGTGCGGCCTCAAAAACCTTAGATGAACTGCCTAGTCTGTAATCCATACATCTATGATAAATAGCACGTCATTGATATGTGCTAAATCGAAAACTTCCCTATCTTATACTCCTACGGTACATTGATGAGTATTTTTGACAAAAGGATGCTGTTTGATAGCATTAAAACTGACATCCTCAGGCATATCAACCACTTAAAAGTCTCAGCAGAGAGATGAAGAATCAGGGATAATGACGCATCCTTTGTGCCCTGTCCGCGAAATGTTGGTGCAAAAGTAGTATCCTCTTTCCTCTAAAAACAAGGAAACTGATTGAATAATTCTGCACAAAATCTGCTCTTTATAGATCATCATCAAAAATATACGTTCTTGTGTGCTACCAGGCGAGTACATTTTCCTCCGGAATAGCAAATGCCTCACTGCTGTAATAAGGAATCATCTTCTCTCCTCTCACCTTATCATAGTTTCTGTGATTTTTACTCTCTTCTTCCGAGCCCACCGGAGCTTTATGCAGCCTACTAAATCCAGAGGTCTTAAATGCCCAGCAGGCACTGCTAAAGCTGGATAACCTTAGTCTCCTTCCTTGAGTCTAATCATGGGCTGAGGGTAAAATCTTCTAAAACAATACATCCTGCCTCTGCCTACGCTGCCGATTCCAGCAGTTCCTTAAAGCTCGTTCGTACTGTTTTCTGTTTTAAAATGATGTGATTATAAAGATTCTATTGTAATTCATCATAAACAGAGCCAGATTACCGCCTTTTCCACCTTTCTCTCCGATAAAAGGACTGATTATTCGTTTTAACAGGTAAAACTAGACTCTTTTCATACTGTTTTTCAAAATAATCTGTTTTAACTCTCGCAAGACTAAAAGGAAATCCCTGTCCACCTTTTTATATACTGATTTGCTTTTTAAGAGCATTTCTACCCCTATTTCCTGCTAAAAGAAGTTATCACTGCAACCGGCAATAAAAGTGCCGCAATCACATTATCTCAGCAAATCTCCCTGTTTCATTCATCCGCGGTTTGACAAAATCACTTTGAATCTAAATAAAATGGTTCACCTATAGCTTTTCTGCTTCCCCTTGGAAAAGTTCCTCTAACTCTACCCTTTATCTCTCTCATTTAAGAATACATAAGGAGAGAAGAATGGTGTTTCGCCCTACCAGTACATATTCCCGGTTTTATTTTCCTCAAATGAAGTTTCTAGAAATATACGGTCTTGCTATCCACTTTTAAAAATATAATTTAGACTGGGTTTCCCATATTTTTCCTTAAGTGTGGCTTTTCTCGAACTCTATCAGAGTCTGTTTTTCCTCATCTATGTACTATTTTCATATATAAATCATCCCTATGTTATCCGAGTTAAATTCAAAACGTCTTATTCTCATGTTTAGTTTTACTATTATGAATAAAACCAATAATACAAAATGTAAATACTTTTTAACAAGTATCATCTAATTATAATAAAAGCAATAAACATAGTCAACAAACAGACTGCGAGAGCCTTAACCCTCACAATCTCTTTATAACTAATTAAGCAATTTTTGATTGGATATTTGTGAAGTACAGCGCTGCTCTTTCCACTATAGTCTTCGCTTCTGCTTTTAGTACTTCCCTGTTCCGGAATTATTGTTTGAACTGTTAGTTGTTCGGATGATTTACTCTGTCCTCCTTTCATACTATGTTGAACTCTTCGTTGTTAGCCCAATACGTCTGCCATTTGGAGGGGCTCCTAGGGTCTTCCCTGGTACTCCGTTACCCTGTAGACCTCGAAGTTTGTTGCCACCTTACGTACCTCAGGACCTCAAAATTGTTTGCGCCGATGTACCCCGTTACTCCTGTGGAGCCTCCGAGTTTCTTTGCCACCTGGGACCTCCGTTACCGTTTGGTCCTCCGCAGTTTCCGTGCCACCACCGGGCATCCGTTACTTGGACCTCCGATCTGCGCCACCACCAGGACCTCCGTTACCTTGTGCTATGCTCCTGTGGACCTCAAATTGTTTTCCGCCAGGACCTCCGTTACCCTGTGGACCTCCAAAATTGTTTCCGCGACCTCCGTTACCCTGTACTCATCTCCAATGACCCGTACCGTTACCATTTGGTACTCAAATCCGCCGCCACCTGGGCCTACCAAGTTACTATATTTCGTCCTCCGAGTTGCGACCACCACCTACCATTACCGTTTGTCCGCCAGTTGCCACCACCAGGACCTCCGTTACCGTTTGGGCCTCAGTTGCCGCCAACGGTTCCTCCGTTACCGTTTTGGTACTCCCGTTGCCGCCACCACCAGGACCTCTGTTACCGTTCTAGGGTATATTACCACCATTGCCATCCTGCCCGCCATTCATTCCGTTCCCGAAACCTCCTGGCCACCTCCGTTTCTGCCGAGCTGCCAGGACCATCTCATGCGCCAGGACCGCCACCACCCATTCAGTCGATCCGGTTACAAGCTGTGAGTGTTACTTCCTGTGTAGTAGTTCCTGCTATTACTGTATAGGTCTCACCTGCACCATTCCAGCAGCACTGATGATAACGCTGTTGTATTCTTTTGCAGGAGTAGGTTGCCATGTACATTGCCCTTTGAATCTTTGATGCTGACTGCAGTTCCTGCTGCCTGATTAGATACCTTAATGCAGTACTACGCTTTCGTTGAGCCTGAACCAAAGTTCTCCGTCATACTCTGAATCTCTGTTACTATAACTGTTCCACCGGTAATTGTAGCTGTACCGTTATAATCGATACCGCCGTTTCCGCCCTTGTTGTACCACCCATAAGTCTCACCACCACTTACTGTGGTCGCCGTTAGAATCAAGTCCGTCTCCTTCTGCGTTTACTGTTATCTTACCACCGGAGATAATTGATACTTGCATCTTCTGCCTGCGTATTTTTCCTTCTGTCCTGTTACAGAAGAAGCTGCTGATACCATCATCCTTGACACTACATTTATTTCACCGCCTGAGATATTTACATCTTTCACCTTCAAGACCTTCATTACTGTGGTTATGTCAATCTTACCACCAACTATATCAAGGGTAGTTCCAGCGTGAATACCATCATCAGCTGCATTTATTGTAATAGTGCCACCTTCTAATGTACACAGAAGCCCTTGCTTGTATCATCACTGTTTTCAGAGTGATACCATCAGTTCCTCGTTGTAATATTGATGATACCATCAGCTATCCTTACACTGTCCTTTCCGCTGATACCTTCTTTGTGATAATATCGATGTTTCCACCTGTAACTACAACATCATCCTTGCCCACTATTCCGTGAGCAGTAGAGCTTATCTTAAGAGACACCACCGTTTACGGTAAGGTCACCTTTTGAGAGATTACACCGTCTACATTGTTGTCATCCGTTGATATGTCCTCTGAAGTTGTAAGTGTACTTGTAGTACCATCCTTAAGTGTTACAAAAACCTATCAGCTTCTTTTAACATATATAGCTGCTGCTCGTTTTCATTAGATTTGTTCACACCATCAAGCACAGTTGAACCTCGCGACTATCGCACATTGACAATCATCTGCCCTGAATAGCTTCCTGAAATGTATAAACTAACGCCTTTTGTAATAGTATAGGTCGAATCCTTTGTTTCACTAAGATTAACCCTTGGTAGCACTTGATTCATCGTAAGACGCATCTTTGTACGATCGTAAACATATCTGCCTTCACTGTCCCTGTGCATGGTAGAGGAGGACGTCCCTGAAGATAAAGTGGTTGTACTAGTCAGTATTAGAGTTTGCTGGTAGTAGAGCTGTCCGTAGTTACACTGGCACCGCTTGTGGTACTTGCAAGTGGTAGTTACCACAGTTTTGGCAGCGGTGCCACTCATTTCCTGTACCTGCTTTGTTACAGCTGTTACACTAAGTAAAAGCCCACCTGTTAAAGCTATCATCATTATCTTCTTTTCATAATTTAGTTTCCTTTCTTATAGCTGTTTAGTGTTATTTTCTTGTTAATTAAAAGTCTGCCTCCACCCATTCCAGGACGTTTAAACCCAGAATTTCCAAGTTACCGTTTTACATCTAAGTGCATCAATAAACTCTTTTTCTATTCCTCCTTATTCAGGGTAACATCATAGCTAAGTTTGGATAGCTACCATAATGGTTGTCTTTACACCAAGTCAGTTTTGAGCTCTTGGTATATTTATTAAGTGTTTCTGTAAATACATCTGTGTAGTCAAGATTTTTCAGGTATTGTAATTGTATGAACTCTTCTGTAACTTAGAGCCTGAAAAATTAGATATCCCAGTTTGTTAATGAAAAATGAGTTACTACTCCCCATTATGAGAGCAAAATGCTGCCGCATATCCAGTAAACCCATTCCTATTGCAAGTCCTGTAGCCAAATGAAGAATTGCTCCTATTTCCTTCAATGCACCCAGGTACCGAACGGAATCTACAAGTCCGAACGTTCCTGCAGCTACTCCCTGCTCCTACATTGCCATTTACCAAAAGTATTACCATACTTACTACAGCAGGCAACATTGCAGCGTAACCACAAAAACTCTGTGAATATCTGCTCTTATAGGTATAGACCAGGGCTAGTAAGATTCCTATCATAGCGCCTGCTCTATACAAATAAAAGCGATACAGGTGAAACTGCTGTGTAGTTCCACTCTACATCAAACTATTAAACATATCCATACTCCAACCTCTCTTTCATATTTTTCTTCGTTGTTAAATTCTACCTCCCTTGCAAACATCCATCTTCTGTTCTTCAATATCTCTGTGTAGGCATTGCCGTGCTTTGAAAATGAAACTGTAAATGCCGTATTTGCTAAGAACTTACCAACCACAACGGGAAAGTATCTGCTGATTTTATTTCGATGAGTATCTCCGTCTTCAAGTGATCAGCTTCCGTAAAACCTCGTTGGTTAGACTTAGTTGTCTTCTTCCAAAGAATGTTTTCATCAAATGTCATTCAAAGTCAAGGATTTGCCTTTATCGAAGAACGCCTGTCTGTCATAACTTAGGAATACTTTTGGCTCTATATCACCATAGAAGTCTAAGAGCCAATCTATCCTATCTGGCTTTTCTTTCTCAGCTCTTTCCCTTCAGGTAATCATTGCTTCTTGCTTTAGCTTCAATCTCCTTTTGTAAACTATTCCATCGAATTTCTAGTTCTGAATACCTTATCCTCTTCCTTCACCTTTTTATAACTTTCACCTAAGCTTTTCTTTCATAAATTGGCTGATCAAAGATCTATGAGTAAAAATCAGGTTTGTCAAAGTAGATATTTTCGTATTGTACTGTTGCCGTAACTGTCCGCCTCATATAAAGGCTTCATTGCTTCAAGTACTGCTTCCTTGTTCTTTATAATCAGAACTTTATTTCAAAACCTCTGAAATGTTCCCTGTCCCATAAGTTTTTCCTCCTTTCATTTTGTAATATTTTCTCTTTCGTTTTTATGTGATTTTATTTTATGAGGTCATAATAAACTACGAACCTAAAATGAACCTTTAAGTTTAGATTAAAAAGATAGAATAATAAAAACGCTTACATTGCTGTAAACGCTGCGTCTCCTCACTTTATTTATATAGCTGCATAGCGCTCTCGCAAGGTCTGCGATTATATCATCTATATGCTCAGTTCCTATTGAAAGTCTTATAGTATTTTGCTAATGTTCTGCTCAGCAAGCTCCTTCTCATTAAGCTGTGGAATGAGTTGTGGTTGCAGGTGGATAACCAGTGACTTTACATCAGCCACATTGGCAAGGAGTGAGAATATCTTAAGGTTATCTATGAACTTCAAAGCCTCTTCCTTTCCTCCTTAATCTCAATCATAATATATGAAGCACCTCCATTTGGAAAATACTTCTTATAAAGTTCGTGATCAGGATGTTCAGGAAGTGATGGATGGTTAACCTTTAGAACCTTAGGATGATTCTTAAGAGTCCACAACCTCTTGGTATTTCCTCAACATCTCTGTCAAGTCTTTGAGAAAGAGTCTCCACACCCTGTAAGAAGATGCATTAAATGGAGATCTTACGCTCCTGTATCTCTTAGAGAATTGCTCGTATCATAGGTAACAAAAGCAGCAGGACCAACAGCATCATAGGATGCCGTGGTAGCTGGGGTTTGGCTCTGCAATATTGCCATACTCCGCTACGTCTTCCAGTCAAACTTACCTGATTCAACAACTACACCGCCCAGTAGTTCCTGTCCTCCTATGAACTTTGTGAGCTAGGTACTACTATGTCTACCACCATCTCCAAAAGGTCTGATTAAATAAGGAGTTCAAGTATTGTCAACTACTACAGGAAGTCCATATGTTTATGAGCAAGCTCAGAAACCGCATCAATATCAGGAATATCACTGTTAGGATGCCGAGGTTTCAATAAATATTCCTCTGGTGTTATTATTTGACCGCTTCTACCTCAGCGAGATCATGTATACTACAAATGTTGTCTCGATTCCAAACTGAGGAAGTGTAGCAAAGAAGATTGTAGCTTCCTCCGTAGATTGTCTTCTGTGCAACTATATGTCCGCCGTTTGTAGCGAGCCTTCGATAGTATAAGTAATTGCCGATGAACCTGACGCCAGTGCAGACAGCACTTCCAGCCTTGAGAGCAGCTATTCTTCTCAGTACTCCTGGGTAGAATTGGTAAGTCTACCATAGATGCACCCGGATCTGCTAAGCCAAATCTATCAGCAGCGTTTGCTGTTATGAAATACATAAGATGTAGTCTGATAAATAGGTACCGCTCTTGCATCTGTAGTAGGGTCATGCCTGCTCCTGTCAACGATGTAAAGCTGTAAGGTCTCAAATCTATATTTGCTCATAATGTTAATCTCCTTTTCCATATAATCTTTTTAATGACTCTCGTCAACTGTATTTTCGTGGTTCTGATGGACTTATAATACCACTAAATATCTCATTGAAAAATCGTTTGATTTTTATGTATTGTTATAAGTTTTAACTATAAATGCTCTACCTGTTTTGCTAGGTTTATCTTATAGAGTGATATTTTCCTTCACCTTACAAAGGAGCCCAGCAACTGTAGACTCTTTAAAGAAATTACTCACTATCTTCAATTCTTTTTCTCTTAAACACAAACGGCTGCAAACAAAAAGCAGACAGGCTGAATTGAAGTATAGATGGTCAAAGATGAAGTTCTTCCCGATATTTCGATGATTCCTTCACGAGAAACCACTTTTCACAATACTGCAAGTGCTGTGTTAAGAAAATACTTGTTAGTGAATTCTTAAAACAAAATGAATACACCTGCAATAAGTGGGAAGATAACATAGTCTCATATGCACCGAGTACTGCCCGTAAGAGAAAACATTTCATAAACATAAGCAAATACTACAGGAAGAGCAGTGCTCCCAAATAATGAGATTTTAACAGTGTTTTTATGATCCAATATAAACAATGTCGCTCACTCTCTTTCTGATATATTATGTCCGTTGGTTGTAGGATTATTGATATGTGCCGTGAAAATACATGGTTGATGAACCGCCACCATCAAGGTTGTAGCCTGTAGTAACTGTACTCCTTCACAACTTCCTGCGGTTCGTAGAGAAAGTCCTCACTCCTTGTTCTTTCATCGATACTACTAGATGTAGTGGTTAGGAATCAACTATGCCGAATTGCTGTACAGGTTTCTTTTGTCAGCCTGCTCTTACCTCTGTATTCTGGTCTACAGTCATTGCTCCATTTTCTATAAGTGAAGGTCCAAAAGCAAAGGGTTTACTATCCGTCAGCTAGGGCTGCCTCTGCAATACATCAGTTTCATGAAATTATCTTAAATGAACCATCCTTATATACTGCAAGGTCCGGATAATCACTGTCGCTTCTTTTGCTATGTTTCTGTAAATTACACCACTTTTTAATAACATATCCGCTTCTGTCTGCTCCCGTAATAATCACCGTTTACTGCAAGTATAGCATTGTTGTTTGAAGCCATTGACGATGTGGTTTCGGTTACATTTGTGCCGAATAGTCGATAGGCAGTGCTGTCTTTCGTAATTTGATCGAGCGTGCATCAGCCATATACAGTGGTATTGTTCTTTCTGACTGTGGTTGAGATATATCACATTTCCGTCCTTGTAGAGAGTATCTGTCACAGTCTTTTAGGTTGCAGCCTCTGTATATACTGGTAGCTGTCGTACTCTCCAGAAGCAGCGTATCCGCCACAGTCTGATTCTCTGTGGTAGTACCACCTGTGGCAGTATCAACTGCAGCATTGCCTGCTCCGCCCGCCGCCTCATCTGTAGCTGTATTTTCAGCCTGCAGCTATGAGTGGTATCTGTGTTTTATACAGCCTGTACCTCAGGATTTTACAAAAGGTCTTTGCTGTTTTCATAGCTGTCAAGCGAGGCAATGGGAAGTCCCTGCAGCTATACTACAGTGCCAGTGGTTTTTGTAGAAATTTCTTATTACGCATCGTTCTTCCTCCTTTTTAGTAATAGTAATCTAGCTATACTTTTTCTCCTTTTCATTTTTCATCTTAAATACAAAAGAGCTTTTGTACAGCAACTAATGGCAAAAGCAAACAAGTTTGCAATTAGCTTAAGTAAATAAATGTGCCTCCTGACAGTGTTGATCCTAAAAAGTATTAGTATTTAATCCAAGTATACCTGCCGCAAGGCTGAAGTACTTATGAGGCTTCCCTCCTTTTTCGCTGTTAAATACAAACTTCTTGTTTATGTTGAAATTCAGCTGTACTGCTTAATAACCTTGCTCCTACATTTGGAGCACTAACATAAGGGAGGTTGGCAGGTGCCGCAAACAACAAACTTAGGAGTCCGTATGCGTAGTCTGTAGTCAAATGTCTGCTATTGAAGAAAGAGTGAATCTAAGTATCTCTCCCGTATATCTTTACCGCATCTTTAACGGGATTAAAATGACTGCCGCTATTGTCATCTATGTAAACGGTTTCGATTGGGACTTCCTTTATGCTAAGTCCGTTTTCTTGTAAGTAAAGCATCATTCATTTCATATTCGTACTCTGTCTCCGTTTATTGAGATGAAATGGCATCTGCTTACACCAAAGGCCTCTGAGACCACACTGCAGTATCATTTAGGAAAAGTCCGGATACGAGAAATAAATGTATTTTGTTATGTATTTCCTACCTTTGACTTAAGAGGAACTTTTCCTGTAAAAATATCTTGCTCCTGTAGTTATCGCTAGCTTCATCTATCCTAAGACTGTCAGAAACCTTTGATTATGTCGTACTGTGTGCCGTCCATCTGAATCAGCTGTGACTATTATTCCATTCACGTAAAGCTTCTTTATATAAGTAAAGGCCGTCTTAAGCGCGCTCCCTTTCCTTTATTGACACCATCTGTCAAAGTACTATGGCGTATTTTTCTGCTTCTGCAAATATATTATTAAATTTATCGCTCGAACCATCATCTACAACTATAATCTGAGCATAGATTAAGTGCGCTTACTTCTTCAAGCAACTTGATTAGTTTTTCATCAGGTTCAAAGGCAGGTATAACTAAAAATTTCTAGGCTTTCTCCTTTCTTTGCTGTTCTTTATGTTGGGGTCATTATATATGGTGAAACTTAAACGCAAAACTTAAATAATTAATTTTTATTTTTTGGCAATTGAAATTGTCTTATATTTAATTCTCTTGACACTTATTTCTTTTTATCTTATGTTAGAATAAGCAATAAACCGCAAAGGAGATAAAAACATGAGGCTATTACTTGCAGAGGATGAAAAATCGCTTTCTAAGGCTGTCAAAGCCATACTGAAGCCAGCAAATATAGTGTAGATGCGGTATTTGACAGTGAAGAAGCTCTGAATACCTTGATGATGGATACCTACGATGGAGTAATTTTAGATGCATGATGCCTCAAGAAAGACGGCTTTTACCGTACTTAAGGAACTAAGAAATAAGGGAAATCTCATCCTGTACTCTTACTCACCGCAAAATCCGAGGTGGATGATAAGGTAGAAGAGCTTGATTTGGGTGCAAATGATTATCTGACCAAGCCTTTTGAGCCAAAAGGAGCTGCTTGCAAGAATCAGAGCTATGACAAGGAGCCGTATGGCTGAGAGGTGACTCCATACTTGAGTTTGTAACGTTTCCCTTAACCGTGCAAGCTTTGTGCTATCCACTAAGACAGGTGAATTTAAGCTATCCAACAAGGAGATTTCAGATGATGGAGCTTATCGATGAGTTATCCTAAGAATCTCATTTCTGCTGAGAAATTTCGATGGAGAAAATCTGGGGCTTTTGATACGAAGCCGAGCATCAGCGTTGTCTGGGTAAATATTTCTTATCTGAAAGAAACTGGCTTCACTTGGGGCTGATATCGAAATCAAGGTGACCAGAAACCTTGGCTACTCTCTGATTATGTCAAAATAGAAAGGATTTCCTGCACTAATGACAGTCGTTATCTCAAAACTCAGGTTCAAGCTGATAGCAGTTTCTATGGCTGTAACCCTGCTTATATTGGGGCTTATTGTAGAGATTACTTTATCAATTTCAAAAAGTAATTGACAATGCCGACAATACCATAAATTATCTTACCAATAATTATCAATACTGAAGAGCCAGACTTTCTCCACCGGATCGGACTGGGATGATAACTGGGATGATTACGGACATTTTTGACGATGGTATATCTCCTGAGGTTAAGTTTGAGAGCAGATATTTCGTTGTTAGCTTTGATGGTGATGAAATGTAATGCAAGTGATACTAAGCACATCTTCGCCATTTCTGATGAATACAGTATTAAAATTGCAAAGCAGATATATGAAGGCAGTTCAGACAGAGGCTTTTATAGAAACTTTAGGTATGCAAAAGATAAGCTTGAAAGTGGCATAATGCTGTTATGTGTCTTGATATATATAATGGTCTATCCAGTGCAAAATTACTTCCTTATTGTAAGCCTCTCAGCATCCTTTATTGGCTGGATTACTGTATTTATCATAGTTTTGGCATTTTTCTAAGCAGATAGTGCACCGGTTTTCAAAAAGCTATGAAAGGCAAAAAGATTCATATCTGATGCAGGCACGAAATAAAGACTCTCTTGCCATCATAGAGGCTGACATAGGAGTTATGGAGATAAATGAGGGTGAAAATGAGTGGCTGGATGACATTAAGACTCAGGTAAGAAGGCACTGCAAAGCTGACTAACGACCTCATACATTTATCAAAACTTGACGAGGGAAGGATAGCCTTAAGTTCATATAGACTTCTCTGTATCGGATCGCTAGTGAAACAGTTACTTCATTCACAGGTCTTGCTACTGTAAATAAAAGAGAGCTTGAAGCTGATGATCTCAGCCTAATCTCACCTTAAAAAGGATATGGAGGCATAAGGAGTTATTTACCATCCTCCTGACAATGCTGTCAAATACTCTACAGGGACGGGAATATAGACTTGAAATAAAAAGAAGAATGAGCACATTGTTATAGAGACTCTCATTCAGCCAAGAACCTAACTAATGAAAATGCTGAACACCTTTTTGACAGGTTTTACAGGGCTGATGAATCCAGAAACTCTGAGACAGGGGGCACTGGCATAGGTCTTTCTATGGTTAAGGCGATAGTGGGATACCACAAAGGTAAGAGATAAGTGCTGAGGTGACTGGTGATGATGGAAAGCTTAGAATAAAGGCGGTATTATAAGGCTCGCTTAGAATTATGGCTTATATTTCTGGCATCATCTAGCATTTTGTTAACAAGTTCAGCATCAGTGTGAAATATCCTAGTCTTTAAGTTTTTCATATTTGCTTTTTACAGGCTATAGCTTTCTTTGGGTAATAATAACTGCTTTTTGATATTTGTAACTTATATAATAGTGAAGCGCAATGATTAGTTATTCTTTATGGCATCGATTATCACCGCCTTCTCTCTGTTACTGTGAGCTGTTTGAGCGATGCCAACTTTATGTCCGCACCCCCCACTTATCTATTAATCTTCTATTACTTTGTACTCTAACAGTTCATCGTTTAATAAATTAGCAAACAGTTCACAAAACTTTTGCTTTTTATTCCATATGATAGTTTTTCAAAAACTTTATATTTACAGTATTCCTTGTTTTTCCACCAAACCCCAACTATATGATTCTTCCAAAATAAAGTAGGACGAATAACACCTTGCAACAAATATATATCACGTATATTTTGTGGTTTAAATATAATACTATTTTTCTTCTCATATCCAATAACAAAAGGATCAAATCCTGAAAAACAATCGTATCATTATCTCTATTAAAATCTTCGTAATACTTATCTCTATAATAGAATTCTTCTCCTGTATATTTAACTTACTATATTCTATTTCACAAATGTGCTTTAAGCACTTTGACTTGCTCCATTTAAAAATACATTATATCATATATTGTAACTGGTCCATATGTATTGATATATCTTTTTAATTGTTCTATTTCAGCTTGAATCATTCCTATCTTTTATTCTACTGGGTGCAATTTTTATATTTTTGTATCTCGAATTCCTTGTAAAACGAGGTTCTCCTGTTTCTACCAAAAATCTAGGAATTCCTCCCCATGAATTAAATAGTATATCTTCTCTGTCTTAGTCATCCCATTTCAAAACACCTATTTATTATATAATTTTTTCTACAACTCCATTATTAATGCAATCTATCATTATATCACAAAAATAGATTTTTCTTTTTGTAACTACAGACTCATCTTCCCAAAAATTCCTTCCATATATTTTGACATCATACCTGTCATAGAATAAAGACAGAACAATCTTTTATATCATCTATATGTCATAGTTCCCCTTAATGTCCATGCCTTTAAAAACATCATCTATCTCAAGTTCAATTTGTCTTATTTTTGCAGAATAATTTGCATATGAGAAAAAAATTGTGCTTGTATCCCTAATAGTTGACTTAATTCCAATTCTATCTTCTTTATGTAAAGAGACCATGAGTTGAATAATCTCATACTGATTATATCATCATATCCATTCCTCATCTTCTATTACCTCATCTGTGTAACTTTCCATTATTTTTATATATAATCAAGTTATTAATTAGTTTATCAACCATTGAATTAAGCTTTTTCTTGTACAACATTCAGATAATGTGGACTTTTTGATTTTTGTCTTGTAGCTTTGACTACTTAACAGGAGTGTGTCCACTACCTTTATCTGAGTTATTTATGTGCTGAATGTTCCGGAAAGTTAGTCGGATCATCTGGAAGATGCTCACTGACAAAGTTGAATTTAATCTCAAATAAGAGGTCTGTACCAACATCGATAGATCTTTGAATAAGCACCTAAGGGAGCTTTTGTTAAAGTTACCCTTTTTCACCATCTATATAAAAAGAAAGTATTGCTTAATTTAAACCTGACTTTTTCATAGCAGGTTTCCTTTTCTATATTTTTATTTCTCTTAGTCCCCGAACCCACCCTCGCAGCTTAGTCAGCAATGTATGGTGTTATCTCTTAAACAATGATAATTGATACGCTTGTACTCGATAATGGTCATAACAATAAGGTGGGGATTCGAACTCGGCTTACCTTGAGCCAGCCATCTATGAATGAGCAAAGCTCGAAAAGTTTATATTCGCCCTAATTTGCTACCAACTAAGTAAATTAAAATCTCAGATTAGTCCTCGATAAGGTCTGTACTCCAGTTTGTTGCCTGAAGGCTGTTGTCAACAGTCTAATCTCTTTGGAGAGCTTATCGACTGTTTTCTGAAGGTCAGTTACCTTGAGAGTAGGAACAATCTTAATCTCAGTTCCTCTTGCCCTTCCTGCCATACTGCTTGCCTCATAGACAAAATCCCTATATGCCCTGCCTTAAGAATGAGGGCATCTTTCTTGTAATTACTTCTGTAATAGTCATATCACCAATCTTTGTCCCATTGTTAGTCTTATTTATCTTGCTTGCAAGAAACCAAATCTTTCTATACAGCCATCTAATTCCTTTATAAGTTCCTTAGGATTCTCAGCAGGCTCTTCACCCTCCTGTACGAGTGCATTATTTCTTATCCTCGACCTGAGTCTTTCTATGTTATTTACTAAATCAGCTCTTTCCTGTAATGCCTCTGCAAGTTTCATATCATACCTCCATTCAAATTCTGATATTATTTATCTTTCATAATAAACTACTTTTCGTGATAAAAAACAAGGCAAATTACTTAAGCTAATCTAACATTATAAATCCGCCTCAAGCTCCCTACTGTGCTTTCCTATAGGAATGACCATAGGTGCATCTGAAGTAGGATCTGTAATAACCTTTACTATTAAGCCCGTATACATCCTTTATAAGTTTCTCGCTTATTACCTCTTCAGGCTGTCCTCCGCATAAAGATTCCCCTGATTTGAGGGGCAAATATATAGTCTGCGTATCTTACAGAGAGATTGATATCGTGCAGAACCATAATAATTGTCGTCTTTTTTTAGTCCTGTTTAGCTCTCCAAGCAAATCAAGTATCTCTACCTGATATGCAATGTCAAGAAATGTTGTTGGCTCATCTAAAAAAATAATATCAGTCTGTTGCGCAAGTGCAAGTGCTATCCACACTCTTTTGGCGCTTGTCCTCCGGAGCTCATCTACCGCCCTGTCCCGAAGCTCTGTTATACCCATAGTCTGCATAGCCTCTTCAATAGCCTTAAAGTCTTTATCATCCATTCCCTAAATACGCTTCCCTATAAGGAAAAACGTCCTCTGCTAATCAAAATCATAGACGGTTATTCCCTCAGGCACCAGTGGTGATTGGAGCATAAGACTTATTATTTTAGATATTTCTTTAGACGAATACTCGGATACAGGCTTATTATCCAGATAGATATCTCCACTCATAACTTTATTTAATCTGCAAAATGTCTTTAGAAGAGTAGATTTGCCACAGCCGTTTGCGCCTATTATTACTGATATTTTTTTCCTTCGGGTATAGTCAAATTAAGTCCATTTATTATCGCTTTCCGTCATAACCAGCTACCAGATTTTTGGCTTCTAATATGTAGTTTTCCCATTAATTCACACCTCTTCTATTCATTCTAATAGCAGATACAGACATGTATGGTGCTCCCTAAAAGCCCTGTGACAACCCCTACAGGATAGTGTACAGGAAATGACATAAGCCACCAAATCAGCTCCTAAAGTAAGTACCAGTTCCTACTAGTCCCGCAGGGAATAAGACTTGATTTCCCCTTTCCTGCAAGGCTTGCGGCAATAGTACCTGAAAGAAGGCTACTGACGCTTATAGGGTCCTCTGACAGATGTTGCAAATGATACAAGTATAACTGCACCTATAATCATTGCCGAATAGGTAAGTCTTGTATTAAGTCCAAGTGATACTGCAAGTTATCTCCCAGAGGAATAATCTCCATATGCCTTGATAGTGAAGTGAGTGCTACAGTTATTATCCCGACCACAACAATAAGTGCAGGCACATCTTCCATCTGCACTCCATTTAAGCTACCACTAAGCCACCGTGATGGTAGTTCCTACATCATACTCCGCAGCTTTTGCCAGCAGATAAGAAGTAACCGCTCTTAAAAGTGCTGAAATTCCTATACCTATAAGTATCATTCTTCCATAGGTAAAATGCCCTTTAATCACTGACAGTTTGTAAATGATTAAAGCAGTTGCAATACCAAATATCATCGCGAGCACGGACACTATGCTTCCCCTAAGTCCAAGCACCAGTATCAGAAAAACTGCTGCAGTGCTTGTTCCTGCGGATATACCTATTACATCAGGTGAGGCGAGTGGATTGTGTAACAATGTCTGAAATACATAGCCCGCCACTCCAAAGGCAAACCCTGAAAATACAGCTCCATCATTCTCGGCAGCCTCACACTTTCTACTGCATAAGATACTCCTTCAATAGTTTCTGCCAAGTAAAACCTTTATCACATCTCCTATGGGATAGGACACACTCCCTAAGCAAAGTTCACAGGCTATCAGTATAAGAGTGATGGTAAAAAGAGCAAGTACAACCAGTCTCCATCTAAGAGTCCTTTTCTTATATCCTGCATTTAACTCTGTCATAGACTCTTTACCCTCCCTTTCCTACTATGGTAGAATGAATACCGGGTGCACCGATGACAGCAGTAACTATCCCCACTTCAGTCTCTCCCGGCAAGCTTTCGATATTCTTCCTATTATGTCTGAAACAAGCATTAGTATAGCTGAACCCAGAAAAGAAAGAGGGCAGCATCTTACTCATTTCGCTTCCAAATATCAGTCTTATAATATGAGGTATGATAAGCCCTACAAAGCCTATTGGTCCTGCAAGTGCTGTAGTAGCACCGCATAATAGTACTGATGAAAGTGCTCTATTGTTCTTGTCATCACTACATTAGTTCCAAGAGCCGTAGCTTCATCTCCTAAAGCCAAATTATTCAAATACCCTGAAATGAACATTGATATAATAAATCCCACTATTAGGAATGGACTAATGAGCATAATATTTTTCCCATGTTGCACTTCTATGCTCCCCTACCCGCCAGAACCTAAAAAGCTTCCATTACCCGGTTATTTGGTAACATTATGGTACCTACAAGTGAACCTAAGACTATGCTTACAGCCGAACCTGAGAGTGCCAGTTTTAGCGGTGTAGCACCGTCTTTTCGCTCTATGCTTGCTACACTGTACACAAAAACTGCAGTAACTCCTGCTCCTATTATGGCAAGCCATATACTGATACTGCAACTGTAATATTAAAAATGCTATACCTGCAACCACGAAGAGTGAGTTCGGTATTTACACCAAGTATACTTGGATCGAGCAATAGATTCCTTGTTATGCTCTGCATAAGAGCCCCTGATATGCCAAGTGCTCCTCCTGCAAGATATGCCAAATACGGTTCTTGGAATTCTTTGTAATATTATAGTCGCCTCAAGGCTATCAGGAGCATTTCCAAGGAGAACGTCTATAACCTTAGTAAATGCTATACTTTTAGCCCCCAAAGATATTGAAAATATTGCCATAATAGAAAGCAGGGCCAAGCATAAGATGATAGAAAATACAAACTTTTTCTTTCCCATGTTTACCCTGCCTTTTTATTTATTTAACTACTGCATTTATTGCTTCAAGATAGTTCCAAGCTCTGCCTTTATAGAAAGCACTGAAGGATTGCAGGCTGCAGCAAGATTGCCGTTGCTGTCAAGCACCACTACCCCTGCCCTCTTTGACTGCCGGAATCTTAGAGAGATTGCATCTTTCTTCAAGGCTGCAACTGTCTTATCATCACCGTAAGTTATGATAATATCTGTATCACTTAAGGCATCAACTGCCAGTTCAGAAGATATCTGCACGTAGAATGCATTTTTATCTTTTGCCTGAGCCTCTACCTTTTCAGGAAAAGTAAAGCCTAAGTCTGTAAGATATGCCCCTCTTGGATCTGCTGTTCTATAAACGGAAAAAGTTACTTAGGTCAGCTGCATTAATATAACACATTGCTACACTCTTGTTCGCAAGATTAGGATATTTTGCGAGGTTTTCTTTGTATGAATGCATCTGTATCAGAAACCAGCTTCTCTCCCTCGCTCTTTAGTCCCAAAGCCTCTGCGTACTCAACTGTCTGTTCTCTCCAGGTGGTCTTCCAAGCTGTTTCTCTGAATGGAAGGGTTGGTGCTATCTCAGAAAGGCGCTTATATGCCTTTTTCATCCATTCCTGAGTAAGGAGCTACTATATCAGGCTTGGCTGCTGCTACAGCCTCATAGTCATAACTTTCAAGGTCGTTAAACACATTGGGGATTTTCTGTACCAAGCTCCTTGAATTTTGCCTCAGTCCAAGGTAAAAGTCCCTTATCCGTTACAGATCCCCAGTTTGCCCTAGCTGTTCTTACAGGAACAATTCCAAGAGCTAAAACTGCATCTGCATTATTCCAAATCAGGGGTAACAACCTTTTCAGGCTTTGCATTTATAACAGTTTCCCCATAAGCATGTTTATGGTTATAGGAAATGAAGCATTGCTTACCGTACTTGAAGAAGATGTCATTGATGAAGAGTTCGATGCTGTCGATGTCTTACTTTCTTCAGAAGCAGATGAAGACTTAGATGATGTTGTTACACTGGCACTCTTTACCGTAGTAGAACTCTCACTTCCTCCGCTTTTTAGCTCCGCAACCTGTAACTACTGCAACTGCAAGTGCCATAGGTATTACTGCATTTAATAGATTTTTGCTTTCATAGATTTCCTTTCTCTTATGCATTTTTGCAGAAGTGTCAAAAGTAAATTCAAGAAATAAGCTTGATTACAAACGAATACTCTTCTGCTATGTCATGCTCAAACATAACAAATATCGCAAATAATAATCAATATCATTAATGCATAAATATAAAAATATATTCAGTCTCATTTAGTGCAATTTTTAACGGCTTACCCCATAACTCAGCATCTTACAATACCGACCATATTTGTATGAATGGATACTAAAGCCTCTCACTAAATAGATTTAATTTCGAGGATGTAGGTGTCAAAGTATTTGACACCCATTGATACAGGATTGCCACAGCGCAGCTTTTAGCAAAAATGACTTCTTACTCATATTTTTGCGTGTCAAAGATAATAAATTCTCTCGCAAGCAAGCCCCAATCGAATTTTTATACTTTTTGACACTAGTATCATTTCATCTATATGTTATAAATTCTTACTTAAATTTATTTTTATTTTTAATGATTCTTTGACTTAACAAATCTTTTAAAATAGTGCTATAATTAAAGAGATATCTAAAATTTGTATTAAACATTCATCTTTATAATCCTGTGGATATTCAAAGTTTGACTTTGTTATTGTTATATCAAGTTCACGTATAGCATAATTAGTCGGCATATACAGAAAAACCGTATTGTTCTTGTTGTGGTTTTTAGATAAGGATTATACTTTTGTACTTTATAAAAATACTACTTGAGGAAGGGATGCCTATATGTATATTGCGAGACAGCCCATTTTTGATAAGACCAAAAGAGTATATGGATATGAGTTACTTTTGAAGCAGTAACACCTCCATAACTATAGCGGCACCAGTGCTGAGAGTTCAACAGCAGTAGTGCTTGGCGGGCTTTTTGAAATTGGTGTAGATAAAATAGTTGGTGACAAAAAGGCTTTTTATTAACTTAATTATAATTCGCTTATGTCCAACTCTCATAGAGTTAGTCGATCCTTCTACTCTATCATTGAGGTTTTGGAAGATGTCGAGGTAGATGCTCGCCTTATGCGCCGTTTGGATAGTCTGCATAAGGAGGGATACCGTATTGCCCTTTGATGACTTTGTTAAAGCGTAAAAAGACTATAAGGTAGTGCCTTTGGCAGATATTATTAAATACGACCTTATAGCTACTCCTCTTGATACAATTCAGGATGAGGTAATGGGGCTGTAGACGCAAAAGGTACTTTTAGCTGAAAAAGGTAGAAACTGAGGAAGAATTTATTGCTGCCCGTAAGATGGGCTTCCAACTCTTCCAGGGATACTTCTTTAGTAAGCCTGTTATAGTTGCGGGACTTAAGGGTAAAAAGCCTGATATTACCACATATAGAAGAATACTTAATGAGCTTCATCAGGATGAGACTTTCTTTTCAGGCTTTATCTGAAATACTTGAAACCGATGTTTCAGTAGCATATAGACTGGTAAATGTAGTCAGCAAGAAGATAGAGATGACATACAAAAAGGGCTTAAGTCCTGCCCTTGTTAAGATGGGACTTACCGACTTTGAACGCTGGGTACATATTATGATGTTGCAAGATCTCTCTGTAAATAAAGCCTCACGAGCTCATAAAGACTTCTCTCATCCGTTCGAAGTTTGGCGAGCTTGTTGCTAACAACTCCGAAGCCTTTATACAAGAGCTTCTGAAATATCACTTATGTGTCTTTTTCAGTGTGCTGGATGCAATGCTTGACCTCACTATGGAAGAAGCAATGTCTGACTTTGTCTATAAGCAACGATATTAAAGATGCACTTATTAAGAAGAAGTGCACTTGAGCCTATACTTGAGCTTGCTGAAGCTTCATGAGAAGGCAGACTGGGATAAATTAGATAGTCTGGCAAATAGGCTGGCATTGATGGAAGCCGCCTTAGCGGCTGGTATATCGACTCGATTGATTGGTCCGAAAGAATAATGGGAAGGTGTATAAGACTTTTTACTATCTAGGGATATTAAACACATTTCTCTGAAAATAATGAGGGAGCCGGGCATATTTGCTCAGCTCCTCATTATTTTTGTACCTGTAAATGCTCTATATTTTACCATTAAATGATGTGGTGTCAAATGTATTTGACATCCGGTAACAGTAATATAATTATATCTCACCAAGCATATTTTCAGAATCTTTTTCTGCCTTAACCTTATCATTAACTTTGATTATGGTTCCATCTTCGTCTATAAGGTAGGTAGTCCTTACAACTCCCATATACTCTCTTCCTGCCATTTTCTTCTGATGCCATACATCATAAGCCTTGATTGCAGTTAATTCTTCATCAGAAAGAATGGTAAATGAAAGTGAGTTCTTCTCCTTAAACTTCTTATGTGAAGCCACACTATCCTTGCTAATTCCGATGACTTCCACACCCTTTTCAGTAAAAAGAGGATATCTCTCAGAATATCCACAGGCCTGCTTTGTACAGCCAGCTGTACTGTCCTTTGGATAAAAATAAAGTATTACTTTCTTTCCCTTGTACTCAGATAATGAGTGCAGTTTACCATCCTGATCAGGCAAATTAAAATCCGGTGCCTTTGTTCCTACTTCTAACATACTTCCTCCTATTCTACTCTTATGCCTCTTCCTCAGGGAACATAACCAAATCCCTTACAAAAACCTCAATAAACTCCTGACATCCGCCACAGCCGGTGCTACATCCTGTTATTTCAGAAACCTCTTCAAAGGTCTTTGCTCCTCCATTTACGGCATCGATTATCTGTCCGTAGGTTACATTTTCACAATTACAAGCTATTTTATCTCTTTTCATACTATTTCCTTTTCTATTTTTTTATTTTAGTTACAAAAGTCAATGAATCCTATTGAAAGCAAAGCTGAACTGAATTCACTGGTTTTTGACTCCTAAACATTAAATCAAGTCTAACTTAGTCTAAATGGTTATCCTATCAAGTGTAAATGCAAAATATCGTCATTTTTACCAGTAATATAGCCTTATATCGAAATCAATCCCAAATCTTTACCCCAAACTTCATCGTCAAAATCTTTTTGCAAAATTCCAAGGAAAACATATAGTCTTGAGCCTCATTACATTTTTCTTAGCAAGTTCTTCTGTATATTTACTTAAAGGATAGACTCTTGAGCCGTATTTTGTACCACCGTTATGCATAACAGTTGCCTTCTACACCGTATTTTTGCTATCCTTACCTTGTTATCAGCCCCTCTTTTAAAGCTAACTTTGTAATACCACCACATATCTGTCACCAACCCTTCCCATCAGACATGGTACTGTTTACAAAGTTCCCAAGAGAATAGTATACAAGCATCTTGTGGTACTGTCTTTTTATCAGTCACATAATTAATAGGCTCTATTACATGTGGGTGAGCGTAAAGCACAAGGTCAACTCCGTTTTCCACAAATATCTTGCTCAGCATCTTTTGATAATCTGAGATTCCTCTAAAGTACTCCGTCCCCCAGTGTGGGCATCACTATAGTAAAGTCTGCCTCCTTTTCAGCCCTTTTTATATCATTTATTACCTCATCTTTTTACAAGATAGTTGACTGCATAAGGCATATCCTTTGGAAGAGGGATGCGTGGTTCCATAGGTGTAGTTAAGAATCGCAACTTTTTATGCCGTTTTTCTTGTAAATGCAGAGTTTCTTTTTCAAAATGGTATCAGAGGTATTTGTATACCAACAGTCTTTATCTTAGGATATTTTTCCAGAAATTCAGACAATTATATATTCCTGCATTCCCTTGTCAAGTGAATGGTTGTTGCTTTGAAGAACTACATCAAAGCCTGCATTTGCAATTGCATCTCCCAGTTCATAGGGACCATTAGAAGGTAGGATAGCCACTTACCCCAAGCTCTTTACCGCAAGGATTGTTTCCTGATTGACTATACTAAATCTGCTTTTTGATAATAGGCTTAATTAGCTTAAATATCGGATTGAAATCATAGCCTCCTTTCCATTCTCCGACCAGTAAGCAAGCCTTAGGTGCAAAAAGCACATCCCCTACTATAACAAGGTCAAGCTCGTTTTCCTTACTTTTTCTTCTTGGCTACTTTAGCAGTTCTCATTTTTAACTTCATTTCCTACTTCATTATCTGCAAATGCCGAATATAATGGTGTGATATTGGCAGTAAATAAAACAAGTGAAAGCCCCAGTGTAACTATTTTTAAGTTTCATAATACTCTTCTTTATATAAAATTAAGATACAGAGTCAAAATAGGCTTCATTATTACTTATAAGCTCGTAAAAAACTCTTGCCATTTTGACCACTTTTATAATATTACTTTTTAAGCTCAATTACTAAAAATTTCTGCTCCATTTGAAATTACTCTGAACTCTTTAGTCTTAAAAATCAGCTATAAGCTCAGCCTTTTTCTCCTCAGCCTCCCTTATTATGTAGCTTATCCTCATCAGTGTCAAGTATTTCAAACTTACCATCAAGGGCAAAAGCCTTAGAGGTATTTCTAAACTCCATAAGCTTAGCAAATTTCTTACTACAGGGCGTTCAACCTCTGTATCCACTTCTTCCACAGTATAATAATGTCTGTTGATGTCCCTGCCTACCTTAGTCTCCTCTAGGAGTTTAAGGTCATTTTGCCTCGCAAGAAGCCCCACATAGTATACCTGTGGAATACCCTTTGCAAAGAACTGAACTGCCCTAGCTAAGAGGTAAGCATCATCCTGGTCACCTAAAGCAGAATAATATGTACAGTTCACCTGATAGATATCAAGATTATTGTAAGCAGCTGTGTTGTATATCTTCTTAACATTGGCACCAAACTTAAATATATCTTCCTTTGTCCTCTCAATCTCTTCATCAGGAAGCAGTATCCTTTACATCCACCACACCTATACCATCGTGTGTGTCAAGGGTAGTAAAACTGCTTGTTAGGAGATTTTAGCAGCCATTCTTTAAGATACTTTGTCTGTCCGTATAAAGCGAATTGAGAAGAAGCATAGGAAGCGGGCAAAGTCATAAACAAAAATAACCCTTTTCTGCTATCTTAAAAGGAATGGTGTAATGCTCGTGAATCTCAGGAAGGATGGTAACTCCTGTAGGTGAAAGACATCAGTAACTTCTGATAGAAGCTCCCTACATAAGGTTCTACAAAGAAACAGCTTGTACCCGCTTTCTTAGTGGCATAGGCAAAGGCATCAAGCCTTATAATAGCTGCTCCCTCTTTGCCATACCTGTCAGATTGTCAACGAGGAACTTTTTGGCAGTATCTGAAGCGGCAGTTAATATCTATCTGCTCTTCGTCAAAGGTACACCATACCTTCTCTGTAGTTCCGTCTTCAAAATGTGCCTCTACATAAGGTGCTCTAGGCTTTCTTTATAGATAGCATCTACCTCAGCCTCTGTAGGCTTCCATTTTCCCAGAAATCCTTGTATCTGATAAACAGGTCTTTATACGGACTCTTATCCTTATTTTTAGAAAATCCTTATAATAAGGGCTGCGACTTATATGGTTTAACATATAGTCAAACATAAGATAATACTTCAGAAAGCTTTGTAACATCATCCCAGTCACCAAAGGTCTCATCCACTACATCATATCTCATAGGTGCAAAGCCTCTGTCGCCTGACGATGGAAAAAACGGCAGGATATGGACTCCTCCAACAGCCTTACTAAAATGTTTGTCAAGCACCGAGATAGGTCCTTAAGGTTATTTCCCATACAGTCAGCATAGGTGATGAGCATAATCTTGTTCTCAAGTTTCTTCATAAGCGCTTCTCCTTTTTATATTAAATTATAATCTAAGTGCTTTCCTGTTGTTACAAGAGAATCTATATCATCATAAGCATTTTCTAGCATTTCCTGATGATATTCAAAATATCCGTCAAATATTTCTTTGGTTATTCCCTTATTCTCCCATTCTCTAAGCACATCTCCTGTCATTCTCCCTTTTGCCTTTGCATACCTTTCAATAAGAAAAAGGAAAAATTCCATCTCTTTTGTCATGTTATTCACTCCTTAAATGTACTGCATTCTTATTATAGCAATCTAATGAAAATATAGATATCTTAGTCATATATTTTCCTATCCTTTCTTAGGAAATATAATTTACATTTTCCTCTATTATACCAATTTTTAGCTGTTTTAACATGGGTTTTAATAAATTATGATACATAGTGGGAAGTATATAAATTTGATGGAGCTGCCAGGAGATCATGCCCTTTGATAGATAGAAAACGCCAAGTCTATGAACTCTCATAAACTTGGCAGCTTCTAATAATTACATTCTATTTATACAATCCCATATAGCAGCATAGCATCGCATAAGCTTTTCACAAAGCCTGCGATATTGGCACCAGCTTCATAGTCGCGCTCCTTGTCGTATGCCTTTGCTGCGGCATCAAGGTTACGGAAGATGTTTACCATAATTCCCTTTAACCTAGCATCTACTTCCTCAAATGTCCAGCTAAGGCGCTCTGAGTTCTGGCTCATTTCAAGAGCTGAAGTTGCTACTCCGCCTGCATTAGCTGCTTTCCCCGGAAGAAAATATACTCCATTCTTCTGGAGATACTCTGTAGCATCTAAGGTGGTGAGAGCATGTTTGCACTTCGCAAACTGCGAAGCAGCCATTTGCCACAAGAGCCTTAGCATCTTCAAGGTCAAGCTCATTCTGAGTTGCACAAGGAAGAGCGATATCGCACTTCACGCTCCATACACCCTTTCCTCTGTGGTACTCTGCATTGAGTACTCAGCTACATACTCAGTAAGCCTTGCTCTCTTAACTTCCTTTACATCCTGAAGCACTGCTACATCTATTCCATCGGGATACATGATACCCAGCCTGTGGAGTCACAAGCGAGTTACTGGCTTAGCACCAAGGGCTATGGCGTCTCTATAGCATAGATAGCTACATTTCCTGAGCCTGACACTACAACCGTCTTACCCTCAAGACTCTTTTCCATTTGCCTTTGAGCATCTCATCAGTTATGTATACAAGACCGTAGCCTGTAGCCCTCTTTTCTTGCAAGAGCCGCCGTAGCTAAGTCCCTTACCGGTAAAACACACGCTTCGTCATATGCCTGTAATCCTCTTATACTGGTAGTACATATAGCCTATTTCTCTTGCACCTACACCGATATCTCCTGCAGGGTACATCCTCATCGGCACCAATATACTTATACAGCTCTGTAATAAAACTCTTACAAAAAGCCATTATCTCTCTGTCGCTCTTTCCTTAGGATCAGAAGTCAGAACCACCCTTACCGCCTCCGATTGGAAGTCCTGTAAGAGAATTCTTAAAGCACTGCTCAAAACCCAAGAACTTGATTATACTCTGATTTACAGAGGGTGAAGTCTTAAGCCTCCCTTGTATGGTCCTATAGCGTTATTAAACTGTACTCTAAAGCCTCTGTTTACCTGAGCCTGTCCCTTATCATCTACCCAAGGAACCTAAAGCTGATTATTCTATCAGGCTCTGTCATCCTCTCAAGTATAGCATCTCTTCTATACTTTTCTTCCTCTTTTTCAATCACAGGCTGTCAGAGATTCAGTACCTCTGTAACCGCCTGTATGAATTCAGGTTCGTGAGAGTTCTTTTCCTTAACCTTTGCAAGCACCTCGTCAACGTATGACATAATAATTCTCCCTTTCCATATAAAAATTTTAAATCACTTTAGGCAAATAAAAAGTGATGCGCTCGCACACACTTCAGCGCGAGCGGTACCGTAAGGCAAATTTCTCTGCCGCGAGCGGTGCATCCCTCGGAGATTATTATGTGGCAGGCAATTTCGGAGAATTTCCTGTCACATAACAATCTGCTATCAGTATAATTGTCTTAAGTTTCACTGTCAACAGTTATTTGTATATTTGTATACAATTATACAACATAAGTAGCTATAACACCTGCTTATGCTATATGCTACATTCCATAACAAAGAATACGATAACAGAGTAGCGCTGACTATAAGTTCATATTTTTCACGTTCCTGCCTTAAAAAAATGATAGTTTATACCGCTCTGTTTAAGTATTGCGTTAGCAGTGTGCCTTGATTTGATTCTTCCATCTACTGCAACATTTTTGCTATTAATGGGACTGTGCCATATATCGTGGTCGCCTTTCCCGTGCCTTATAAAAATAGCAGCCGTAACTTTTTAATATTTCTACCTTCTCTTTTCATATTCTGCCATTATGCATATACCTCTTCAATCCGTTCAGATTTGAACAGGATTTTTAGCGTGTTCCATCGGCTGATTGTTTAACTCTAAAAAGTTCGGGTGCAATTCTGCGACGCAGCTCAATTAATGCGTCTGAGCGATCCGCTTTTCAAGCACAAGCCCTATTATATCGTCACTAGTAGCAACCCATACATCAGCTTCACTATCCATAACAGATTAACCGTATAATTCATTTTATACCTCGCTTTCTAATATTCTATTTTGTTACCATTTTGAAATACAAAAGAAGTTTTCTCTATTGGACTTTCCTGTTATATTGTTATTCCATATGATTGATAGTACTACAAACAGTACTATTTATCAATACTAAAAACCCGCCCCCAAAAATATGAGGCGAGCCTTCTATACTTTATAAAGTTATAAAAACATAGCTAAGCCTATGATTAGAAACAGTGGTCCAAAAACAATGAAAGCGGCAATTATCATAGCCAAAATGTCCTTAAGCTCAAGCCTTCTCTCTTTATACTCCTTGAGCTCTTCCTCTGATTCTTCACCGCTTCTTGTCACCAAGAAATTTAAGTGTATCATAGCTTCTATCAAGCTTTTTCTGAAAAACATTATTTCTTCTCTCCATATATACCAAGCTTTATGGGTGGCGAGGCAACTCTGTGTCCAGGTGCAACCTCTTCGAATACAGGGGTTAAGTCTTACATATCTCAATGCACAGTAGCGGCATCTTGTATGGAACTTACAGCCCTTCGGAGGGTTGATTGGACTAGGAATATCTCCCTCTATGAGGATAGCTTCCTTTTTATCCTTATCTACATCTGTAGTAGGTAGCAGAGAGCAGAGCCTCTGTATAAGGGTGACTAGGATTAGCATAAAGCTCCTCTGTATCAGCCTCCTCAACCATACTTCAGGTACATTACACCTACTCTGTCACTTATGTACTTAATTACACTAAGGCTCATGCGAAATGAAGAGATAGGGTGAGATTACTCTTCTCTTTAAGGTCAATGAGAAGATTGATAACCTGTGACTGAATAGACACATCAAGAGCCGAAACAGCCTCATCACAAACCACGAACTTAGGGACTGGAGCGCAAGTGAACGGGCTATGCCGATACGCTGACGCTGTCCACCTGAGAACTGGTGAGGGTATCTGTGGATGAAATATGGAGCAAGTCCACACTCTTCCATCACTTTAAGTATGTATTCCTGCATATTTTCATCATTCTCAGTGAAAATATTGTGGGCAAGAAGTCCCTCTCCGATTATCTGACCAACAGTCATTCTTGGGTTCAGCGATGAGTAAGGATCCTGGAAAATGAGCTGAAGGTCTCTTCTAAGTCCTCTAATCTCATCATCTTTAGCTTAGCAAGATTGATACCACCGTCTCTGTAGGCTTCATGCCTTGCAAAGTCAGGGTTTTTGCTGATAGCCTCACGCTTCTCATCGAGAATTTTGCGAAGCGTAGCAAGCTCCTGCTCCTCAGCAGTTCTTACCTCACGAAGCTTTATCTCATCTTATTTCTAAGTCCTCCTTAGGCTTTTTGTCATACTGCTTCTGGAAGAGATGCTTCCTTTCCTTTGAGTCATAGATGGCAGCGGCATGGTTATGCTCCTTAAGAAGCAATCCTGATATCTCAGAAAGATCATCGAGAACAAAGAATCCACCTACAAGTTCTACTCATGGTGAGATAAGCTTCCTTAGTCTTTCTCACTGCCTCATTATATCTTTCAATAGCTGCAAATTCTTCTGTATCAGCGGAAACTTCACTGTCTTTCTTGGACTCTAACTTTGCATTTGCTGCATCGTGCTCTCTTTAGCCTCTGCCTCCTCTGCTACAAGCTTCTCCCATTCTTTTTAAGTGTAGGAATTCTCTTTTGAGGTCTCAGCCACATAGCTTAGGGTGCGAGGTCATCTATATTTCTTCCGTAATACATTGTACAGCCTGCAGTCTGCTTGTAAAAGCTGTAAAAGTACACGTCCAAAGTAGACTTTACCACAGCCTGACTCTCCAACGAGACCATAGGTCTCACCTTCCCTTATGTCTATGGAAATACCATCATTCGCCTTTACATAGCGCTGCTTTCTCCAAAGTTTTTCTTGATAGGGAAATACTGCTTAAGGTCTTCTATATGAGTAATACGTTCTTGTCGTTATTATTTTCCATTTTTCTTGCCCCTTTTCAGGATAGAAACACCTTACCTGATGTCCAGGCTCAACTTCTGTAAGCTCAGGCTCTTCATTTAAGCATTTCTCGGTACAATATTTACAACGTGGGCAAACTACATCCCTTAGGAAGGTCAAGCGGATGCGGAACTGAACCCAGTATAGCCTCAAGTCTTACACCTGAAGGAGTATCAAGCCTTGGTATTGAATTCACAAGCTTCTTCTGTATAAGGGTGGTTTGTAATCATCAAAACCAAAATAGTCCTTGAAAGGAGCCATCTCAACTACCTGACCGCAGTACATAACTGCAACATCATCAGCCATCTATTGATTACTCCAAGGTCGACGGGGTAATAAAAGAGGATTGAAGTTCCACGCTCGTTCTTAAGCTCATTCCTAGAGCTTGAGAATCTGTGCCTGAATAGTCACATCAAAGGGCTGTTGTAGGCTCATCTGCTATAGAGCTTAGGCTGACAGGCTAGAGCCATAGCTATCATAACTCTCTGTCCTCTACCACCTGAAAGCTGATGTGGATACTGCTTTGCTACAGCCTCAGGGATAGGAATCTTTACGCACTCAGCATCTCGACAACCTTTGCGTTGGCAGCCTTTTTCTCATTCCTGATGGATGATGAAAGGCTCTGCAACCTGTCTCTCTATTGTAAATATAGGTTGAGACTTGTCATTGATCCTGGAAGATAACGGATATATCATTTCCTCCGATCTTAGCATATCCTTTACAGATACCTCGCCAAATCTTACTGTCAAATATATCTCACCTCCGGCAATCTTGCCATTGCCGTCAAGGAGCTGAGGATACTCATCATGACACACCTGCTGCTACCACTCTCCACTACTCCCAAGGTCTACCACCTGTACATGGTAGGTACTACCATATGCTTAACTATACCCTCTTTGCAGTGAAGAAGGTTCTTAAGTCCTGTAATTCAAGTAAATACTTGTTTTCTCCACCTTTCTTACCTACCTTTCATTAGACTTGAGGATCGATAGCATCTCTTAAACCATCACCTACAAGGTTGATGCAGATACAACATACACCGAGTAATATAGACGGAATACCCCATCTCCACCAGTAACACTCTTTATAACTACTGAGTTTATAGCACCTTTAAGCATATTACCCCAGGTAGGTCTAGGAAGAGCAACACCGAAACCAAGGAATGATAGTGAAGACTCCAGTAAGCATACAGGTCGCAAATTCAAGGGTTGCTGTAACTATAATAACTGAGATTACATTAGGAATTATGTGCTTAAATACGATTGTAAGCTCTTTAATCACCCATAGCTCTTGCTGCTGTTACAAATTCCTGTTCACGCTCAGCAAGCACCTGTGCTCTTACAAGTCTTGCAAGACCTGTCCAGGAAAGCACACCGAGGATGACCATTATCATAAATATTCTGGCACTCTCAGGAAGCTTATCTCCTACTATTGATGAAAGAATCATCGCAAATGGGAGAAAGGAATGGATGATACCATTTCTGTCAGTCTCTGAAGAAGCGAGATCCACAGTTCCTCCAAAGAAACCTGAAATACCACCGATGATTACACGATGAATACGGATATGATAACTGAAACCGCACCCATGGTCATTGTCATTCTACCACCGTTTACAATACGGTTTAATAAATCTCTACCAAGCTCATCAGTACCTAAAAGATAGCCCTTAAGACCGAAGGTAGTTACCTTACCATCCTTTGTGACAGCATAGTTCTGATAGTAGCCTGAAAATACTTTTTGTTACATTTTTAATAGAGGGTGCACTTTGCCTGACCAAAGTTATTCTTACCCCAGGCAACAATTGAACCATCCTCTAAAACTGCAGTATAGTGATAACGTCCACCTGAACGGAAGCAATCTTAGAACTTGTTTTAGGAACCTTGTCCTCTCCGTTCTTTAAGTTACCCCATACAACTACAGAGCCATCCTCTTTAAGAGCAACTGCAGCTTTCGAGTCGCAATATCCTTAACTCCACCGTTCTTTACCTCATCAGGTATTTTTAGAGACCGAAGAGTCATTTGAGCCTAGGGTAAACTACCTCACCCGCCTTAGTAAGACCGATAAGCGTATCTGAAGTAAATGCGAGTTTTGCAAGGCTTCCCTGATATTTACGCCTAATCTTTGCATCATTTACAGAGGTATTACCAAAAAGAAAGGCATTTCCGTTGTCCTTTAATACACCTGTAATCTGATAACCTGCAGCAATCTGAACAATCTTACCGCTGTCATTTTTAATATCAGGATTAATCTTAGTCTGATTAAGTCTTGGGTTACCCCTGATGCAACGAGCTGGTCATCATCTGTAAGTGCAACTATATGATCTACACCCGCTGCTACCTTTACAAACTTCTTGCCCTTTACTTCCTTAGGAAAAGTACTTAGGTTAATAGTAGGGAGAACCTGAGTCTCACTCCCATACATAGAGACCCGCCTGTCCTACTTACACTGGCTGAAAAGCTTGAGCCTATAGCAATATCCTCAATCTTGCCCTCAGCGTGGCACACTCATCATATCAAGTCCGGTGCAAGATTTATCTGTGTACTCTCCTCATATGAAAGATCCTGCACAAAGAAAAGCGGACCAATGAGCACAAATGAAAATATACATAAGAATACGATGAGTCCCGTCATTGACAGCTTATTTGAAAGGAAGTTTTTAATAACTGTCCTCCCCAGGCGACTGCATCTGTTCTTCCTTAAATATATCTATATCTTTTTCTTCAATGCCATTTCTTGGCATACAACAGCCTCGCAAAGCAAGGAGGCATGTTTTTCTTATTCTTTTCTGACATTTTCTCCTCCTTACTATTTATTAATTCTTACTCGTGGATCAACTATACCGTAACTAAGGTCAATAATAAGGTTACCAACCAGAGATACCACAATATAGAACATCTGAACACCCATTGTAAGGTTGTAATCAAGACCGTTAAGAGCCTTAAAGGTGAGATACGTCCCTGTACCGTTAGTGCGAATATAGACTCGGTAATAATAGAACCTGAGAATATACCTATGAACCAGCTTTATAATAAGGGGTGATTATAGGAAGAGTGCATTCTCCAAGCATGTGAATGATAACTACTCTTTCACGAAGTCCCTTTGCTCTAGCTGTTCTGATATAGTCCATACGAAGAGCGTCTATCATAGCAGCTCTTACATATCTGGTCATACCACCAAGAGACGCAAGTGTAAGCACCATAGTAGGAAGTACCATATATTTAACTCTATCAAGGAAGAGCACCATAGCACTACCCTTGATATTCGGTGTATTCATACCCGATACCGGGAACCACCTCAGCTGTACCGCAAACACTAGATAATAATCAGTGCAAAAATGAATACCGGCAGCTATAGCCTACAATGGTCATAATTTGGACTGCCGTATCGAACTTCGAAAAACTTCTTGACTGCACAGTATATGCCAAGGGGTATCGTTATTCCCAGAGCAAAAAGTTACCAGGAGGTTTAGAAATATCGTATTCTGCATAGGTGCCGCACTGACATCGGTAACTGATTTTTATATATGATGGAATCACCAAAATCAAGAGTCACAACCGACTTTATCCATTTCCCATATCTAACGGGTGCCGGATCATCAAGTCCCATTTGCTTTCTCATGTTTTGGTAGACGCTCTCAAACTGTTCCGGTTTAAGCTTGTCTCTCTGACTTGATACCTGCATCATCGCGATCTCCCGGAATTGCATTATACAGAGCAAAAATTAAGACCGACATGGTAAAAATACAAACACCATGTGCAGCAGACGCTTTGTAATATACTTTAGCATACTTCTTACCTGCTTTCATTTATTGATTTTCTGTGCACCGCATATAGGGACGGTTTCCATCCTCAGTGCGGTAAACAGAAAGCGTATTCTAGTATACAATAATACACGCTATTTTGCAAGTATGATAATAGAAAATAAGTCCGGGGAAATTTTTCTTCCCGGACTTGAATTTCTGCTATATACCAACATTTTGCATAAATATACAAATTAGGAATTTACGATATTTTACTGCTGAATCCAGCAATAGTTAATCTGTGAAGTTATATCCCAGATAGCATCCTTAATTCCATCATAACCCTTTAACTTGTTGTTAAAGAAGTCGTGATACTCATTTGAGTAAAGTGGAAGATCGAGAAGGAGCTCATTCCATCTCTGCTGGAATGCTACGAATCTGTTAAGATACTCTTCTTCATCAGAAGCGATCTACAAGGTTAAAGGTTCTTTGTAAAGCTTGGCAAGTTCCTTTATCAGATATTCTGTTTGTATTCTGAGGGTTACCAATTGCAAATGTGAACTCCGGATTGTAAAGTGAAGAGAAACCAACACCCATCAGTTATACTATGTTGTAGTCATTCTTCTTTGACTGCTGATAGTTCTCGATAAGCTCGTTAAACGTAACTACATTCTGCTTAATCTCCATACCTGCTTTCTTCACATCCTCGCTGTTAGCAAGCTTGTTGCAAGGGAGGTCAGACACAGGGTTGTTCTCTGATGAACACCAGTTAATTGTAAGAGGCATAAGTTTACCATCATCAAGCTTCTCATAACGAAGTCCGCTCTTATATGGCTTTCTCCATCCTTATCAAGTGTAAATCCACCTTTTTCAAGCTCTGCAATTGCATTGTCGAGTGAGAAGCTGTACTGATTAAGAGCGCCGATTTCATCTTCTCTTGCTTCAACCATCCACTGAGCAAGACCATAGTAACCATTAACTACAGAACCATAGTCCACCTGTAAATGTCTTAGCAAATTCATTTCTGTCAAGAAGATAACCTATAGCGTGACGTACCTCTGCAAACTGAGTAGGTCCTCTATCACAAACAAATACAAAGCTTTACCACAACCGTTACGTGGGTAATGTAAATAGTTGTGCGTATCCCTTGTCTACGAAAGGTCCATACCGAGTTAATCTGAGTTCCCTCACCAAGGTGAAGAAGGATATCAACACTGCCTGTTGCAAGCTCATCCATCTGAGTCTCAGGCTGTACGAGCTTTATAGATGATTGTATCTATGTATGGCTTCTGTCCTTCATAGTTACCCTGATAGTTAGGATTCTTTACAAGTGTATAAGTATTGGATGTCTCATCATACTTATCCTTCTATGAAAGGTCCTGAATACGCTGTAAGATTCAGACGATACTTGTTTCATGTTTATCAAGTTCTTTTGCCTTGAGGTCTTTTGTAAAGTAAACACCCTTACCGTCATCCTTTATATCATACCTTCAGGAAGCCAACCCTTCATATATGAAGGGACTTACCGCTGCCAAAGCATCCTGATAGTAGTTAGGGCAGATAATCCTTTTGATATAGTTACAGAAAACTCATAATCTCCCAAAAGTCTGAATCCTTTAAATACCTTTGTCTTGCCTGCATTGAAGTCAGCAAAGCCATCATAAGATGAACCCGTGATATCAGTAGCTCCCCTATTTCTACTATAACAGGTGATGAGAAGAAAAGAGTCCAAAATGCATAGTCTTTTTAGCTGTGATAGGGTCTCCGTTACTCCACTTCATGCTTCCCTGAAGCTTAAAAGTAGTAGTAATGGTTCCATCATCATTCTTCACATCATTTTTCTCTTTAACTACATTTGGGTTAACAACATATTTACCATCTTTGTCAATCTCAATTGTATCGGCACCAAAGGTCATTCTGTAAACAGCAAGGTCTGACGAGTTATTTGACCAATATGGGTAAATATCTCCGTTTGACTGTGTACCATCACCGATAATGAGCTGTCCGCCACTAACAGGCGTAGCTTCTGCTGAACTGCTTCCGGATGATGCTGTGCTTGAAGCGGCAGCTGATGCACTTCCTGATGTTGTAGAGCTTGCTGCACTTGCACTTCCTGAAGTACTTGTACTCTCAGTAGAAGTAGAGTTACCTCCACAGGCAGTAAGTGAAACTGCCATAACGCCTGCAAGAAGAGCACTTAATAGTTTTTCTTTTTCATACTTAGAACCTCCCTTTTTTTATTCATTATACAATAACCGTATTCAAACACTATTGTTTGATTATCACTTTTGATACAACGATTTCGTCTTATTATATTACCTGACAAAGACAATTGTCAAGTATACAAACAGTTATTTCATTTTGTCATATCTACTATGCAGATTTTTATATAACAAGTTACCACGTTAAAGTGATGATACAATGCAGTATCTAAGAGGCATCCGTATATTTAAGGCAACTATCTCCTTTTCAATATACCTCAGACTAAAGATTGAAGATTTAAAAATAACTTAATGATACAAGCGTCAAAAAGTATAAAAATTCGATTGGGGCTTGCTTGCAAGAGAATTTATTATCTTTGGCACGCAAAAATATGAGTAAGTAGCCATTTTGCGAAAAAATGACCG
>BNJT01001361.1_pt1 | contig 46549 bp, 86 predicted proteins | sample 8540491 | NCBI WGS metagenome assembly BNJT01 (sample SAMD00202455, study PRJDB9452) | human saliva metagenome | host: Homo sapiens | reverse complement strand
ATCGGATCTCTCTGAATATCGCGGATCACCGCGTTGGGCGCTGGCGTCTTCTTATCCTGCGTCTGTAATGGAATATTCTTCCCATGCACGGTCTTCCCAAAGGCCCCATCAATCCACCTCGATCAAGTCATGCGCAGCAAAATGTCCATTTCCTGCCTCAATGTCGCGCTGGCTCCCAGATACTGAATGTTGCTCAGTGAATAGAACGGGTCACTGCTCTCCGCTCAATGAGATCTCAAACGGTATTTTGCATCGCGCACCGCCGTCTTTGCAAAAGACGCAGAACGCGTCGTCATCGTCATACCGATCTCCGTGCAGAATTCGTCAGATACTCGCCCGGGGTCGCATCCATGCGGATACTCACATAGTCTGTGCCATGATTTTACCTCCTCTCATCAGGGTTAAGTTTATTTCATTGTATAAATTTTATCGTGCATTGTATCAATGATTTTTTGTTTATCTCATCTGCTCCTCCCCACGAGGGCGAGCGGGACGAGGATGCGCGTGCCGCCGACGCCGCAGGAGCTCGACGTGGACACCGAATACGTCGGCGATGCGTTCCTCGGTGAGCACCTCGGCAGGCGTGCCCGTGGCGGCGACAGCACCGTCGCGCACGAGGATGATATCGTCGGCGTGCTACTATGGCGATGCGCCATGTCGTGCAGTACCATGAGGGATGGTCATGCCGTGCTCCGTACTGGGGCGGCGCGTGATCTCCGCGACGCGCAGCTGATGCACGATGTCGAGGTAGGTGGTCGGCTCGTCCGAGGAGGAGGGCGCGGCTTCTGGCTGAGAGCCATGGCGAGAAAGACGCGCTGCGCTCGCCGCCCGAGGAGGGTGTGTGCGTCGCGCGGCGGGTAGTACGTTCGCCATCCATCGCCCATGCGACGCGGTCACGATCTGCACCCGTGCAGGGCTCCGCCCACGCCGACCGTCAGTAATAGGCGACAGGCTCGCGCACGGTGAGCCCCGCTGCCGCCGCGCTCCTGCGGCGCGGGATGGCGCGCACGCGTGTAACTCCGCGCGCCCATATGGCTGTGCAGTTCGCGCCCGCCAGCTCGATGGTCCCCGTATAGTGCGGGTTCCAATCCCGCGAGGGCGCAGGAGCGTGGTCTTGCCCGCGCCGTTCAGTCCGATGATCGCCGTGCGCCGCCCGCCGGGATATCGATGTCCACGCCGTGCAGGATGTCCGTCCGGCGGCGGGGACAGTGAGCCGCCGCCCGCAGTACAGCGCTCATAGCTGCCTCCACCCAGAGATAGAGGAAGAACGGTGCGCCGATGACTGCCATGAGGATGCCGACGGGCATCAAGCGGGGCAAACGGGCGCGCCGCTGTCGCCGCTGAGAGGTGAGGACGGCGATGCCGAGGAGTGCCGCCGCAAGAACAGGACGCGGTGATCGCGCCAACCATGAGGCGATGCGGCGTGCGGGACGATGAGCCGGCAAGCCGAGAGCCCTGACAGACGGCGCTCGCGGCGAGGAGGGCGGCGAAGTGCCGTGAAGCATGACGCGCGTGCGCTCGACAGCAAGCCCACACCGCGCGCCATGTCGTCACCGAGGAGGGAGGATGTTGAGCCGTCCCGCCTGAGCAGAGCGCAGAGCCCCACCGACGGTGTACGGCGAGGTATCTCGACGTGCGAGTCGCTCCGCGCGGAGAGTCCGCCGACCATCCACATGAGCGCGCTGTGGACGCGGTCGCTGTAGAAGGATCATCATAGCGGAAATGCCCGCGCCGAGGAATGCCGAGACGGCGACGCCCGCGAGATGACGCGTCGGTCAGATGCCGTCACGCCACGCAGGAGGTAGATGAGGAGGGCGGCAACATTGCCCCGCCGAACGCCGCCGGCGCGATGAGCCACGCTGCGCCCGGCAGGACGAGGCATGATAAAGATGCCCGCCAGCTGCGCCGGAGGAGATGCCGATGATGTGCGGGTCGGCGAGCGGGTTCCGCAGGATCGCCTGCGGATCGCTCCCGCGAGCGAGGTTCACGCCGACGAGTGCCGCGACGATGGTGCGCGGCGGCGGATATTCAGAAGATGCGGGCGTGTGCCGTGTCTCGCACACCGCCGAGGGCAGCGGCGATCTCCACGCAGGGGATATCCACCGAAGCCCTTTGCCGTCGATACGATACAGCCGACGACGGCGAGCACGGCAAAAACGCGAGGACGAGGATGCGTTTTCTCATGGATAGACGAGCCCCGCCATATGCTTCGCCGCTGCGGGGTAGTCAAGCCAGGGCTGAAGGAACATTTCCGCGGCTTGGGTAGTAGACTTTGCCCTCGCGGATGGCGATGACACTCTGCCATGCGGGTCCGCAAACATCTCGCCTCCATGGACGCGCGGATCTCCGCCTCGTCGCCCATACTCGTGACAAAGAGGATGTCAGGGTTCTGTGCGACGAAGTCTCCATGCTATGAGGGAGCGGCGTCAGGGTTCTTGTCGAGGCGGGCATGCCTGCCGCCATTCCAGCCGAGCATGTTCGCGATGCGGCCCGCGATGCTGCCGTCAGCTGGACGACCCCTGCCCGTGCTATGGATGATGGCGACACGCTTTTTCTCCTGCAGGATGGAGCGGCGCACGGCGTCGAGTCGCTGTCCATCTTCTGGACGAGCTCTCCCCTTTTCTGCTCCCGGTGAGCGCGGCGGGGATGCCGATCTCACGCTTGACATCATCGTAGCTCTTGCCGTCGAGGACGAAGGTCTTGATGCCGTTCGCGAGGGTGTCGATGAGTTTTCGTTCATGCCGCGGTTGAGGATGACGAGGTCCGGGTGAGAGAATCAGCTTCTCCGTGTCGATCTGATAGGTTTTATGATGGAGGCGCCGCCTTTGCCGCGTCCGGAATCTTCGTCTTAGTCGGGGCGTCCGACGATCTCGCGCAAACGCGGCGTAAGGGCGCTCGATAAAGGAAGCGGAGGTGACAACGATGCGCGCGCGGGCTTTTGGTCAAAGCTGACGGTGCGCCGTTGTCGTCCGTCACGGTGGCGTAACTGCCGTCTGCCCCGCTGCCGGCGGAGGGGTGCGGGGCACCACGCACTGAGGGCGAGGGGCGGCGGTGAGAGAATCGTGCCAGAATCTTTTCATATCAGTTCCTCCGTGCGAGTATGGTGGAGAGGTAGTTCAGCGGCGCGTCGCATTATTACGCCGATGTCACGGACGATCTTCTCATCGTCGAGCCCTGCGCGGCGGCGAGGGACGGCGTCCTCCGCCATGTCATTTTCTCAAAGTCGGCGATCTCAGGATGGTTACGGTAGACCTTCGCGGCGACCTTTTTGCCGCGACCGCCATGATTTTTTCGAGCTGCGTGCGATCCGCCGTCGCAGGGATGATGGCGAGGATGTCGTCCCCTCCGACGGGGCGATTGAGCCGGCTGCCGATCGCGGCAAGGCAGGCACGCGCCCGGGATGGTGACGATCTCGACGTCCTCCTGCTCCGCGGGGCGGGAAGACGCCAGATCGCGGGTGCTGTAAAACATGGGGTCGCCGAGGGGTGAGGAAGGCGACGTTCTTCCCGCGTCGAGGAGGGCGAGGATCTGCTTGTTCTCCTCCCATGCTTCGGGATTTTTCGCGAAGTCCCTTGACCATAGGAATACCGCAGTAGACGATCTCGACACCTCTTTGAGGTAGGGACGGGCGATCTTGAGGGCGACGCTGCCGTCCTTTTCTCGGTCTTAAGGGGCGATGAGGGACGTCTGCCGCCTCGATTGCCTTGATTGCCTTGAGCAACTCGGGATCGCCCGGTGAGCGCGATGCCGTAGAATGTACCATAAATTTCCTCTCCGGTGAAAGCCCTTTTTTTGTCTTGGGCGGTGCTTTCCTTTCTTTTCCACTTGTTCTTATCGGTTCTTCGGTGGAAGTGTACGAAGAATACCAAAATCCTTCCTCCATAGTACAGAGGAGGATGATTTTCATCAAATAGAGACGTTCTTCAACAGGCGCAGCGTTACATCAGCATCGCGAGCATCGCACCTGCGGCGACGGCGGTGCCGATAACGCCGGCGACGTTCCGGTACCCGCAGCGTGCATGAGGAGGTAGTTGCCGGGCTTTTGCGCGGTGCCGACGATCTGGCTGACGCGCGCTGTATCGGGACGGCGAGACGCCCGCCGAGCCGATGAGCGGGTTGATCTTCAGCCCGTCGCGCGGCAACCTTGCGGGACGACGCCTGCGCCACATTACCGAAGATGAAGGCGACCAGTCGAGCCCGATGATCGCGGGGTTTCATGACGAGGCTCTCGGCGCTCATCGTGAGCCCCGTGCCGAGTGCGAGGGAAGATGGTGACGGTGTTGATGAGCGCGTTCTGCGCCGTATCGGAGACGATCATCACGCTCTCGCGGGAAAGTTGCCGGGCATCCAGCATGCCGAGGAGGCGGTGATGGACGGCAGGAGAAGGCTGATGAAGATGTCGAGACGATCGGGGCGATGCGCTCGAACGCTTCGTGACCTCACGCGCCTGCCATGACAACCTCGCGCTCCCGCTTCGAGGTGGGGAGCTTCTGACAGACGGCTGGATGAGCGGCACGAGTGCCATGCTCAGGTGTACGCCGCGACGGCAATCGCGCCGAGGTGCGGTGCCATCTTGGAGGCGGGTAAGATGGAGGTCGGTAGTCTGCACCGCCGATGATGCCGATGGAGCCAACCTCCTGTGCGTTGAAGCCGAGCATCATCGCGCGCCGAGCAGGGCGACAAGACGCCAAACTGCGCCGCCGCGCCCAGCGGGGAGGCTCGACGGGCGGGCGATCAAAGTGGGGGTCCGTCATCGCGCCGACACCGAGGAAAGATGAGCGGCAGGGAAGATCTCATGCTTGATGCCCATGCGATGGCGGACATGACGCCCGGCTCCTCAAAGCCGTTGAACGGAACGTTCGCGAGGATGCAGCCGAGGCGATCAGGCTGAGGAGCAGCGGCTCGAGTCGGGCAAATGCGAGATAAGGCAATAGCCCGACGAGGATCATGATGAGGTTGCCGGAGGTGAATCCCACGAATCCTCCCTGACCAGTATACCTGGGAGACGGCAATCGTTGATAAAGTCATGATGATCCCTCCTGGCGCATCCGCGCACACGTGCCTCTTGGCTCCACGAGGGCTGCTCCGCCGGACGCACGGCTTTTGATCTGTGCGGGGCTGCAGCCGCAGGCGGCGACGGCAGCGGCGATGCGATGGTCTCGCGCTGATGCCCTCCTCTGCGGCAGATTGCGACTGCCATAACAGATTGCGGCAGGCGCGGCGGCGAGCTGGGGCAGTGCGGCGGGCTCCCGCCTTTTTCTTCGTTGGGTCGATGATGTGGGTCAGCTCGATGAGCCCCCACACCGCGATCAGCACGGCAAGACAATGACCATGTTGATGACCATGATAACAAAGGGGTTGTCCGTAACCGGTTGATGCATACAATCACCTCATCCTTTTCTGCAATCTCTGTGCAGTATGTAATAATACTAATGCGTCACGCCATCCATGCGTCATTTCAAATGATTTTACAAGTTTTATTTCATTTTGTGAGCGAATTCTCACGTATTTGTGCCGCAATTCCACGTGCGGCAGCCCTCCTACTCACAGCACTCTGCCGCATCAAACGCGTTCTTTTACCTCGGCATAGATGGTATCGTAGCTCTGTCGCTGTGTGCCTCGTAGAGTTTCGTGCCGTCCATAAAGATGCTCAGGACGTGGTAGCACTGCCCGGCGTAGGGCTGGGTGCGCTCGAGGCTCGCGGTTCTCGTCCGATGAAGGTGAGGCGGAACGTCCGCGTACGCGCCGCCCTCTGCGCGCAGCTGCGTCGATGGCGCGATGTGCGTTCGCGCGCAGTGAGGGCAGCCCTGCATTTCGATCATGAGTCGTGTTTTTCATGCATTTCTCGCTGATGGTTAGACGATATCGGTGAGTTGCTTCCCCGCCGGGCGGGAAGTGCCAGGCTGCAGTGAGGTGATGAGAGCGCCTGTGACTTGCGCGGTTGTCAGCTCGATGCACAGGAATATTGCCATCGTCCATGGCGCCCCCTCCGGCTCGCGATGCTCGCCACCTCCCCCGTCGTGACGGGGAGGCCCAGAAAAGGTGCGATATTTCGCTTCCCTATCGCCACCACAACTCTACGCCTCAAGCATGCGGCAAAAGACTTCGTTGCCGGTTTCCGGCACCTGCGCTCTGTCGGCGCGCGGCGCCCGCCTGCCGGCGTATGACGAAGAGTCCGAGCGTAGCGTAGTGCGCGATCACCGCAGCCGAGACCTCCTCAAGTCTCGCCCCCAGCAGCGGCGGCGAGAAGTCCGCCCGCGTCGATGCCCTCTGCCGTGCGCAGCGCGAGGAAGGCGCCTCACTCGCCATCTCTCACGCTCCCGTGTGCGCGCACGCCGTCCTCGGGCGACCCGCACGCACCTCCCACGCCGCGGCGGCGCGGATGTAGGCGGGGATGTCACTGCCTCGTTTGCCCAGCGCGCGCCGTCCACATAGCCGTGCGCCGCCAGCGCAGGCAGAGGTAAGGGCGTCATGTGCCAATAGCCGCGGTTGTGACGACGCTCCTCAAAAGCCAGATAGCACGCGGGGTTCGCGATCTCGCCAGCGGGCGTAGCCGTGACGCGAGCTCCGCCATCGAGGAATCGCCATCTCCTCAGCGCCTCCTCCGTCAGGGAGGTCAAGCTGCCCTGCCGCCTGCATCGCCGCGAGCGCGTCCCTCACTCGACAGTCGGTCCGTGAACGGAGAGGTGCTCCGGCGCGGGCGACGAGCGCCGCGACGCTGCGGCGCAGGTGAGGTCGAGGGTCTGCCCCGGCAGTCCGTACGCTGAGGTCGATGCTGATATTCTCGAATCCTGCCGCGCGCTGCGCGCAGTGAAATGCCTGCTCCGCCTCCCGCAGCGGTGTGGATGCGCCCGATGCGGCGAAGGGAGCTGACATCGTCAAACTCTGTACGCCGAGGCGAGGCGGTTCGCCCCCGCCGCGCGGAGTGCGCCGGTACTGCTGCATCCGCGGTGCCGGGGTTTGCCTCGACGCACTGCATTCACACAGGCGTTCCCGCCGCCGTGCCGGAAAGCGTCTCAACGGTCCGGCGAGCGGCGCGGGCGGTGCCCGTCGGCGACCGCCGCCGCCCACGTGAGATGGTCGTCGCCGCGCACCGCGCGCAGCGGCGGTACTTCGCGCAGGATCTCTGCCGTCAGCGCCGCCGCATGATCCTCCATCTCCGCCGCATGCGGCGCGGACGAGGCGCGAAGTCGCAGGCCTATGCACATTTTCACGCAGTAGGGGATGTGGACGTAGATAGCAGGGCTCACCTCTGCCCCGCGTGCGTCAGTCGTCAATTTTCAGCACTGCCGCCCAGATGGCATCCTGCGGGAGCTCCGACGCTGCCGACAGGCCTTCATGCGCTTTTGCCTTCCTTCGCTTCGAGTTTGCGCTTGCGCGTGATCTCGCCGCCGTAGCATTTTGCGAGGACGTCGCTTGCGGCGGGCGCGCACGTTCTCCGCGATGCGATGATTTCGCTCCCGGTGCAGCGCCTGGATGGGGATCTCGAGCGTCTGCGGGATGATTTCCTTCCAGCTTGGTCGCGAGCCTGGCGGCCGCGCGTGCGGCGGCGCGGTCACGCGGTGAACGATGGTCCGAGCGCGTCCACAGGGTCGCCGTTGAGGAGGATGTCGGGCTTGACAAAGGTTGCTGGTCTGGTAGTCGGTCGCTCGTAGTCGAGGAGGCGTAGCCGCGCGTGGCAGAGTTTCAGACGGTCCGGAAGTAGTCGCCAAGAGGATCTCGTTCAACGGGATGTTGGTAGATGACGGTGACGCGCGTCGCGTCGAGGAATGAGTCCATGGTTTTGGAATACGCCGCGTTTTTCCTGTGAGATCTCCATGACGGCGCCGACGTGGTCCTTTGGGACGATGACGGTCGCCTTGACCACGGCTCCTCGATGTGTTCGATCTCGAGTCGCGAGCGCGAGGTCAGCGGGGTTTGCTGACCTCCGCATGGTGCCGTCCGTGCGGTAGACGTGGTAGACGACGGAGGGCGCCCGGTCGCTGATCAGGCGTTGGCCTCGCGTTCGAGGCGCTCCTGGATGACATCCATGTGGAGGTAGAAGCCGCAGCAGGAGCAAAGCCGAGGGCGATGGAGCTCAGGCTCAAAGACGAGGGCGGCGTCGTTGAGCTGGAGTTTTCGAGGTGCCTCGCGGAGGTTGTCATGGTCCTTGCTGTCCTCGGTGAAAGTGCCGAAGACCATGGGCGTGACGCCGCGATAGCCCGGCAGAGCCTCGGCGGCGCGCTCGGCGCGTGACGGTGTTCGCCGACGCGCACGTCGCGCACGTCATGAGTGCCCCCGCGATGAAGCCGCCTCGCCCGGCGCGGAGCTCGCCTGTATCGACGGGACGCGGGCGGAAGCAGCCGACGTCCGTGACACTCGAAGGTGCTTGCCCGTCGCCATGAGGTTTCAGCTTCATGCCCTTTTGGTCACGCCCTCCTTGACGCGCGTGAGCGATCACGCGCCCTGTATGCGACCAGTAGGAGTCAAAGATGAGCGCGCAGCGGTGACCATCCGCGCGTCGCCCTCGGGCGGCGGGATGTAGCGACGACGGCGTCGAGGATTTCCTTGATGCCGATGCCGGTCTTAGGCAAAGGGCGAGGACGGCGGCACTCGTCGTCCGGTAGATCATGTCGCGATTTCCTCCTTGAGCACGCTCCGGGCTCCGGCGCTCGAGCAGGTCGAATTTTGTTGATGACGGGCGCGATCTCGAGGTCGTGCTCGAGCGCGAGGTAGACCGTTCGCCGGGGTCTGCGCCTCCACGCCCTGCGCCGCGTCACGACGAGGGAGTGCACCCTCGCACGCGGCAAGGCTGCGCGAGACCCTCGTAGTTGAAGTCGACGCGTGTCGGTGTGTCCGATGAGAGTTCAGCTCGTGCGGGTCGATCGTCCGCGCCGCGATGGTCCGAGCCGCGCGGTCTGTGCCTTGATGGTGATGCCGCGCTCTGCCTCGAGATCATGCTGTATCGAGCACCTGCGCCTCCATCTCGCGCTACTGGGTGTCGTGTATTGCTCGATGAGGCGGTCGGCAATGGATGGTTTCCATGCGGTGTGGGCGATGATGGAAAAATTGCGAGATGTCTACTGCTCCATGAGTTCCCTTTTCCTATACATACAATGGCGTCGAGCCGACGCGCTGTATCTCGGTCGCGAGGATGCTCCACCGTCCGTGCTCCGCCGCGAGCTCCGCGCGCGGGAGGTCGGCGAGGACAGGGGACGCAGAGCGCTCGTGCCGAAAGTGCGCGTCGATGGGGTGCATGCCCTGCTCGGCGGCGCGCTGTGCCTCGTGGTGCCACGTATCTCCCGTGGGGTGAACTATCTGCGCGCGCCGCACGGCTGTGTCGATGAGCTCCGCGCCGCACCGCCGACAACGGTGCCCAGCCTAGGACGGGTCAGTCTGCGGCACTGTACAGGCGCACGTGGGAGACGCCGGGCCGTTCGCGTACACTATGGGCAAAGTGCCGTCGATGGCGACGCGCCGAGCGTGCCGATGCGCGAGGGCTCTCCGCGCTGCCGTCCGCCTGCGCGGTCGTGATGAAAGTGCTGAGCTTCCTCGCCCCAGACGCTCTGCGAGGACGTCGTTCACGCCGCCGCGCGGCGATGTACGAGTTCGTATGCGCGCCGCTGCGGCAGCGATGCCGTGCGTGAGGGGCGCGAGCGCGCCGCCGTCCGAGCGGGAGGTCGGTGCTGCCAGCTGCTTCATGCCGCGAAGATCGCGGGATGATGCGCGACGGAAATCATGTCCGCGCTGCGTTCGATCGCCTCGCGGCGACGACGGCGGTGTCGTCCACGTCGAGCGCGACGAGGATGCGCTCCACCTTCTGTGCGCAGCTGCCGACCGCGGTCCTGGCGACGTCCAGTCCTCCGCCAGATGGCGTGGGGCAATGCGTTCGAGGGCGTTCATGACGACCTGACAGCTGAGCATCAGGTGACCTCCTTAGATTCGTTGGGTTTCGGTATGGCCGTTGAGCAGCTCTCTTCAGGCACACCACCGCAAGCGGTCTCGATGCGACGGGGAGGCTTAGAAAAACGCTAGGTTTTCTCCTCTGTTTTCGATAAAGGAGGCTTGGGGAGCGCCTCGGTTTCTCCTCTGTTTCGACGGGGCTTAGGGTGTTCGTCGAATCCGCATGGATAGTGCGCTGCAGTGTCCGCGGTGCCGCCAAGAGTGCAGCACTGTTTCGCGGTACTCTCCCGCGCTCCGGCGCGCCTCCGCGCTCCCCTCATGCCTCCGCTGCACCGGGCGAGAGCACGTGCTGCCTTGCGCGCGATGTGCTCGCCGAGGAGCGGATCGCGCTGCTGAACTGAGCTGTGTGCCGATGTGGAGCGGTGCCTCATCGGGCATCGCCAAAGTGTCGTCCATGCACGGCGCGGATGATCTCGCATGAGATGCCCGCCCGTGCGGGCGAGCGTCTCGCTTCTCGATCGTCCAGTCATGCGCATGAGAGCCAGCGGCGCGGTTTCTCCGCACCGTTCATCGGCTGGAGGACGGGCGTCCCGACGTCCCGAGGATATCCTGTGCCCCCGCAGGATGTCGGCGATGAGCGCGCCGCCCATGCCCGCGATGACGATGCTCTCTGCCTCGCCCGGCAGGAGGACGGAAGCCCCGTCTGCCGCACGTCAATCTGCTGTAGTGAGCCGCTGTGCATGCGCACCGTCCCGCCGCGCCGCACCTCGCATGCGCCCGCGCTGAGTCGCCGACGACCGCACGCGGCGCGTGCAGTGCAGAGACGAGCGTCGCTGCCGGAGGTAGGCATGGTCTGCGCCGATGTCCGCCGGTGTCGTTCCGTGCGGAACAAGCGCCGCAATCGCCGCCAGCCGCGCATCGAGCTGCACTAGCCGCCCTCCTTGTCGTTTCACTGCGCGGGGCACATCGCAAACAAATATAAGAAGAGTGTAACCTCTCCGTTACCTCCAAAGATTCAAATGGCTCCTCGGAGCTGGACTCCAGACGTGACATTCTGATTAACAGTCAGACGCTCTACCGACTGAGCTATCGAGGATATGTCAGACAAAGCGTATTATAAAGGCAGTATGCCCCGCTGTCAAGAAAAATGTTGTACCGAGACTTCTCTGATCATAATGCCCTTGCACGAAAGGCAATCTCAAGAAAATCCGAAGACGGTAGATAAGTCTGTTTTCTCATCAATCCGTCTGCTCCAAAAATCCGCTCAGATCTCCTCTGGTGGCTCCGGTTTTCAGCCCCGTGTATGGATTGCGCTCTGCATCCTTGATGAGAAGATTGATTCGGCGCAATGTCTTTATCCTGCATCTGCCAGTCGAGGTAGTCCTCCATGCCTCGTCCGACCAAATTTTACGCATCCGCCGTGTCCTCGATCAGCTCGTGCTCTGTGCCCTGCCCCGCATTGAGCTGGGCGATGCTGCGGCGAAGATGTTCCATATTGCGCGGAGAGTCAAACGGATCTGGAGCAGCAGAGAGTTCAAACGGTATCTTGCGGTCGTGCAACGCGCTGGCAAAGATCAGCCGCAGATACGGGAAGCCCAATGTCCTCACAGACTTGATGCAGTTCTTTGGACAGCTCATCCTCCATCTGAATCATCACCTGCGTCATACCGTTCACCTCATTTCCTACTCAAGGAAGTCCCGCAGCACCTTACTGCGGCTCGGGTGGCGGAGTTTGCGCAGCGCCTTTGCCTCGATCTGGCGGATGCGCTCGCGCGTCACGCCGAAGCTCTGCCCGACCTCCTCCAGTGTGCGCGGCGTCCGTCCTCGCTACCGAAGCGCAGGCGCGGGACGTTCTTCTCGCGGTCGGTCGGTGTCTCCAAGACCTCCCTCAGCTGCTCCCGCAGGAGCATGAACGATGCCGCCTCCGCCGGTGCGGGTGCCGCCTCGTCCTCGACTGAAGTCGCCGAGATAGAATCCTCCTCCTCGCCGATCGGCGTCTCCAGCGACACGGGTTCCTGCGCGATCTTCATGATCTCGTGGACGCGTGCAACGCTGATACCCATCTCCTTTGCGATCTCCTCGGGGCGCGGGTCACAGTGAGCTCCGTAGGAGCTGGCGCGAGATGCGCACGAGCTTGTTGATCGTCTCGACCATGTGCACGGGGATGCGGATGGTACGTGCCTGATCGGCAATGGCGCGCGTAATCGCCTGCCGGATCCACCACGTCGCGTATGTGCTGGAATTTATAGCCCTTGCTGTAGTCGAACTTCGACCGCCTTCAGGAGGTGAGATTCCCCTCCTGGATGAGATCCCGAGAAAGAGCATGCCGCGTCCGACGCAGCGCTTCGCGATGCGGCGACGAGGCGCAGATTCGCCTCCTCCAGACGAGTGCCGCGCTTCCTCGTCGCCCGCCTCCATTCGCTGAGCGAGGGCGACCTCCTCCCCTGCCGTGAGGAGGGACGTGTCGATTTCCTTCAAAATACGCCCACGGACGGGGTCGTCGGTGAGGATGCCCTCCAGGCACGGAGAGTCGATCTCGACCTCCTCCTCCCTGTCGAGTATCATCGTCTGCCGCGTCTCCCGCCGCCGCTACATCATCGACAATCTCCACGCCCTCATCGCTGAAGCGTTGGTACATATCGTCCATCTCGTCGGGGACATATCCTGTTTTGCAGCGCGTCGATGAGCTCAACAAAAGCAGCGACCCACCGTTCTTCTTACCCATGGCAAGCAGTCGCTCCAATGATGTCGGTGCTCGGCGCTTTCTTTTGCTCCGTCCCTCTGGCACGGGCTGTCCTCCTGTCGATGTTGGTGGGCTCTCCCACCTTACGCGTCAAAATTTCCTGTGGTTTGCGCAGGCGCACGGGATGTCTGAGTTTCCGCAGAGCCTTTGCCTCGATCTGGCGGATGCGCTCACGCGTCACGCCAGTTCTGTCAACCTCCTCGAGGGTGCGGGGCGATCCGTCCACTGGGTGAACCTGCAGACGCAGCACCTCCGCCTCACGCGGGGCGAGGGCGTCGTCAGCACCTCCGAGACTGTTCTTTGAGCAGCAGCATGGACGCCGCATCTGCGGGTCGGGTGCCGCCTCGTCCTCGATAAAATCGGAAAGATGTGTGTCCTCCTCCTCGCCGATCGGCGTCTCAAGCGACACGGGTTCCTGTGGAGATCTTTCAGCAGTCTCGCCACGCGCGCCACACTCAGTCCCATGCGTGTGCGCGATTTCCTCCGGCGTCGGGTCGCGGTAGAAAGCTCCTGCAGGAGCTGACGCGAGACGCGAGATGCTCGTTGATCGTCTCAACCATGTGCACGGGGATGCGGATGGTGCGCGCCTGGTCGGCGATGGCACGCGTAATCGCCTGCCGGATCCACCACGTCGCATACGTGCTGAATTTATAGCCCTTTGCTGTAGTCGAACTTCTCGACCGCCTTTAGGAGTGAGAGATTCCCCTCCTGGATGAGATCGAGGAACATCATGCCGCGTCCGACATAGCGCTTCGCGATGCGGACGACGAGGCGCAGATTCGCTCCAGACGGTGGCGTGCCGACTCATCGCCCGCCTCCATGCGGCGTGCGAGTCGACCTCCTCCTCTGCGGTCAGCAGGGGGACGCTGTTCCTTGAGGTACATGCGAACGGGGTCGTCGAGCGCAACCCCCTCAGGCACGGAGAGGGTCGATATCGACATGCGTCCATCTCGTCCTTATCCTCCAAATTTATCGGCGAAATCCGCCGGCGTCATCCTCTGCGCCGACATCGGTATCGTCGATGATCTCGATGCCCCTCATCCAGTGCAGCGCTGATACAGCGCATCCATGGTGCGTCGGGGGTCACGCTGTCCTGCGCGAGCGCGTCCATCAGCTCACTGCAGGTGAGTGTCCCGCCGTTCGATTTGCCTTTCTTCAGCAGATCGCAGTCTCTGTAGGCGTAGCGCCATCTGTTCCGTTTTCCTTTTTCGTAATGCTGCGGTCTGCACGCTGCCCTCCTTTCAGTTCTATATTTTTCTAAATAACTACTATTGCTTATTATATCGTTTGCTGCGAAGCAGAACTAAAGAAATCTCCCGCATTTATTTCTGGGGAATCGCTGATAAAATGAGTCTGCCAGATTGGCGTGAGATGTCCGAACAAGGTGGAAAACCGGACGCAGAGTCGTGCTCTGTGGAGGATTTTCCGCCGAAAGTGCGAGCGAAAAAGATGACATCAAGATAGTCGTGCCAGTTATCAGTGCTAGGGTACCGATATGGGCAAGCTCATCCTGAATGCGCTTCACTTCGTTTGAATTCGTCAACGTAGCCCCGCTTTTTCCTTCTTGCATCATCGTTTCTGCACGATGCGTATGCTGTGCGAGGGCGGTGCTCGAGTACGCCCGTCGAAATGCCGTGAGCGCGCCCGCGCGTGCCTCCGGTGTGGGCGGCTCCTCAACCAGCGCGCGTGTGATCTCCGCGCTTTCCTCCACCGCCGCGCTGCGATGAAATCCGCATCAATCACGCCCCCGCCGCAATCTGCGCGGCGACGGTGCGGAAAAATCGTGCCGAGATTCGTCGGGGAACGCATCGAGCGGCACAGCCGCCGTGATCTGCGCGAGAAAATCGGGGATCCGCAGCCACGGCGGCGATGAGCTGGCGCCCTGCGCTGCAGGACACGATCCGCACGGCGTACGGGCGTGCCCACAGCGGGTGGCAGGCCCTCTGCCGCACCGCCGCGTCGCAACCAGCGGCGCAGGGCGGCAACGACCTCGTCGAGAAAGAGCTCCGCCGCCGTGCGGCGCCTCTACGTATGCAGCGCTCCACAGCATCCAGCTCGCGAGGACAGGCGGCATCGCGCGCAGCGCCGCACGCTGTCCTCGATGCCGTCCGCCATCTGCGCGCGGATATGGCGCAGGTGGAGAGGCGGGTGCGGGCACAGCCGTCTCGACGAGGGCGCGCGGAACGCATCCGCGCCGTGCGTGCGCACGTACTCATCGGATCCGCTTGCCGTCGGGCAGGAGGACGCGCAGCTCGCCGCGCGCCCATGTACCGCCGCGGAGCGCGCGCGGGTCGCCTCCTGTCCTGCGCGGTCGCTGTCGCAGAGAAGAGCGACGGCGGCGCGCGGCGCAGGAGCAGGGCGTGGTCGCTCGTAAAACGACGTGCCGAGCGTCGCGACGACGTTGTCAACGCGCCGCCTCACGCGGCAATCGCGTCCGCTAACCCTCGACGCGCGATGGTAGCCCGCGCGGCGATCGCGCTGGGCACGATCCATGCCGAAGAGGACTTTCGCTTGTTAAAGACGGCGTCTCCGCCGTGTTGAAATTACTTTCGGCTGGGCATCGCCGAGCGCACGTCCGCCAAAAGCCGACGATGCGCCCGCGCTCATCCGCGATGGGGATGATGACACGCCCACGAAAGCGGTCGGTCAGATCCCGTCGCCGCGCTCGCGCCGCACGGCAAGCCCTGCATCGACGAGGACGTGCTCCGCGACGCCGCGCTTGCGGAACGCATCGGAGAGCTTTGACCACGCATCCGGGGCAAAGCCGATGCCATAGCGTTCGATTTGCTCGTCCGTGATGCCGCGCCCGCGAGCATGCCTTGCCCGCCGCGCCGTAGCGCGTCATGGTGAGCAGTTGTGGAAGAAGTCACGCGCGCGAGCGCGTTCACGCAGCGCAGGTCGTCGAGCGCGCAGGCGCGCCTCCGCTGTGCGTCGCGCTTTCGTGCGGGCGCGCTGCCGAGACTGCTCCGCCTGTCGCAGGATCGCCTCAAACGGGTGAGATGTGCTCGATGAGCGAGAGAAATTTGAACGATCGCCGCCCGCATGGCAGCCGAAGCAGTAAAAAGCCCTCTGACGGCACAACGGAAAACGATGCGGTCTTTTCGCTGTGGAACGGGCAGCAGCCCCAGTAGCGTTGCCCTTGCGCTTCAGAGATACAGCAGCTCTGCACGACGGCGAGGATGTCCGTTCCTGCGCGCACCTGCTGCACGAACGCCTCCATCCTCGGGTCACGCATAGGGTTTCTCCTTCTTTATTGTAAATGTGGTAGGGCTGACGGTCGAGGTGATGCACTGGAGCGAACCCCTGGTGAAAGCAAGTGAGTAAAGCAGGGCACTCGCCCCCGGCGTACTATCGTTCAAGCGAGCGCGTTTAGAGTGCGCGGTATTTCAAACGAACGAGAACGCGATCACTTGCGCAACTAAGCGTTCGCGAAGGGCATCACCACATCCGCACTCATATCGGTTTGATCGTCATCTGATCCACGGGCGGGATGTGATCTCGCGGAACAGCGCGACGGCGTAGCTGTCCGTCAGCCCCGCCACGTAGTCCACGACGCACTGCTCGCGCCCCCACCGCTCCGCCCGCGCGATGAACTCGCGCGCTTAGCGTGTCAGTACACGGTGAAGTGATCCATCAGCGCACGCAGGACATGGCCCGCCTCGGGCGCGCTCGTGCAGCGAGCGTCTTTGAGTGGTAGATGTGCTCGAACATACAGCTGCGGAACGCATCCATCACGTGCTGCACCTCTGGGGAGAGCATCGCGTCGCCGCGCCTCGGGTGACGATCATATCCGATACCATGCTCGTGATCATCGCCGACTGTATCCGTACCGAACGCGTCGCGCACCTCTGCCGGGCGATCGTCCGCCGTGAGGTCCTGCGCGCAGGCTGTCGTCATAGTCGTGGCAGAGGTAGGGCGATGCGGTCGGCGATGTGACAATGCGTTCAAACGTCGACGGCATCCCCTTTCCCGTGTGGTTCAGGATGCCGTCGCGCACCGCGCCCGTAAGGTTCAGCCCGTGCCCGCCGCGCTCTAGGATCTCCACCATGCGCGGGCTCTGCCTGCGTGTGGGCAAAATGCCCGAGATCTCCTCCATCACCGCCTCGCCCGCATGGTAGAACGGCGGCGTGTCCGACATCGTGCCCGAGGGCGATCGCCTCCGTCAGATCCTCGTTGAGCCGCAGGCTCGCGCGATCGTGCGCGAGATCTGCGCCACCTCAAAGGCTGTGCGTCATGCGCGTGCGGTAGTGGTCGCCCGCCACGATGTAGACCTGCGTCTTGTGCTTCAGCCGGCGAAAAGACTTGGAATGCAGAATGCGGTCGCGGTCGCGTTGGAACTTGGTGCGAAGGGCACTCCGCCATCGGATGGCTGCGCGATGCATCCACGCTGCGCTGCGCCGCCAGCGGCGACAGCAGAGCCGCCTCCTGCTCCTCCAAACGCTCGACGTACCGTCATGGCTGCACCTCCCTGTTGACAACCATGGCACGGGATCTCGACTCCTCCACCACCTTCTGGCTGACGCCGCTGATAAAGACCCCTTGAGGAGGCTGAGTCCGCGGCTGCCCATGATGATGAGATCCGCCTTCTCCTCACCTACTGTTCCAGAATGCACTTGGCGACGTGTCGCTCTGACGTGCTTGCGCGCCGTCAGGCTCTCGGGCAGCTTCTCCCAGATGCGGTCAAAGACGATGTGGCTCAGGATATCCTTGTTGATGTTGCTCGCGACGTAGACAAAATCCAGCTCCGCACCGCATTTTTCCGCGATCGAGAGCGCCTCGTCCACTAGCCTTGCAGCCGTTGGACCGACCCATCGACAGGGACGAGAATTTTCTTGATGTCACCATCATAATCCCTCCTAAATTGCTGCATATTGTTAGTTATGCTTTATCGGTATATTTCGATGATAAAACGGCAAACCTTTTTCTGTGAAAAGTATTGCGGAATCACTGATAAATTCCAGCACCTCCATCTGACGATCTTTTGCCGCACTTCGGCGGAAAATCCTCCATGAGCACCACTCTGCGTCCGGTTTTCCACCTTGTTCGGACAAAAATCTACGCCAATCTGAAGGACTTCATTTCATCAGTCGGTTCCTTACATCAGCCCCCTCCTCGGCAAAGCTGAAAAAGCCGTCCCGCGCGACGACGACATGATCCGTCGCGGGATGCCGAGCAGTTTCCTGCCTCGTACAGGCTGCGCGTGAGGCGGTGATCCTCCGCGCTCGGCGTGGGGTCGCCGCTCGGGTGGTTGTGTGCGACGATCACGTGCGCCGCGCCGCAGCGGATCGCGGCTCGTAACACCTCGCGCGGGTGCACCAGCGCGTTCGTGAGCGTCCCCGTCGACACATCGGCGAGCATCAGCAACTCGTTCTTTGCCGAGAGCGGCGGGACGAAGAAGTGCTCGCGCCGCTCCGCATGACAGCGCGACGAAAGGAGCGTTATCACATCCGCCGCCTCGTTCAGGTGCGGCATCCCGCGTCCCCGCGTAGGCACGGCGAGTAGAGCTCTAGGGCGGCGAGTACCGTTGCCGCCTTTGCCCGCCGATGCCCGGGATGCGCGCAAACTCGGCGGCGGGCATGCGCAGGATCGCCGCGAGCCCCTCCTCGCGAAACTGCGCGACGATGCCGCGCGCGAGATCGAGGACATGCTCTCCCGTCCGCCCGTCCGCAGGAGAACGGTACCAGCAGCTCCGCGTCGCTGAGCACCGCCGCCCCATGCGCTGTAAGCCGCTCGCGCGGCAGCTCCCCGTGCGGGAGGTCAGAGAGCGGCATCGTCCGCCGCCTCCATGACGACGCCCGCCGTGCGCGCGAGCGCTGCCACGGCGTAGAGGGGCAGCCGACGACATTCGAGAACGAGCCCGTGAATCTCCTCGATGTAGACGTACCGCGCGCCCTGAATCGCATACGCCCCCTGCCTTGCCCATCGGCTCGCCCGTCGCGACGTATGCGGCGATCTCCGCCGGCGACATCGGTGCAAAGCGCACCGTCGTCTCCGCCGCGTCCGTGACCACAGCACGTCCACGACCCACGCGATCCCCGTCAACACGGGTGTGCTGGCGCCCCTCCAGCAGGAGAGGATGTGACGCGCCTCCTCGGCGTCCGCGCGGCTTGCCGAATGACTTGCCGCCGAGAACAATCGCCGTATCCGCCCCGAGGACGGCGTGGTCGGGGTACTCCTCCGCCACCTTGCGCGCCTTCGTCAGCGCATTGTAGATCACATCGTCGCGCGGGTGCTCCCCGTTCTTGCGCTCCGCGACGGCGGGCGCGATCGAGACGAACTGCGCCCCTGATCTGGCGCAGGAGCGCGCGGCGGCGCGGCGATGCCGATGCAAGAATAAACATAGCCCCTCCTGCCTGATGATACCCCTGCTCCCTATGCAGCGCGCAGAAAGCAAAAATATTTCTCAGTCGAAAAGAGAGACACCGAAACTGTGCCGGTGTCTCCCACAATTTTCCAGTATTTATTTGATTCGCGCAAACGCTCTATTTTCCTGCAAAGAATAATTTTCTTTTATACTTTAGAAATCAGAGCAGATAGCGCACGTAGACGTGAGACCGTCGAGAGGACAATCGTGAGCAGCAGCATGAGCGGGAAGCCGATCTTGAAGTAGCGGACGAAAGCTGATGTACGCCGCGCTCCGCCGCCATCCCCGCCACGATGAGGTTCGCCGATGCGCCGACGAGCGTCCTGTTGCCGCCGAGGCAGGCGCCGAGCGCGAGTGACCACCAGAGCGGCTCGAGGTTCGTGATACCCATCGCGCCCATGTTCTGAATGAGCGGAATCATCGTCGCGACGAACGGAATGTTGTCCAGCACGGACGAGATGATCGCACTCATCCAGAGGATGAGGAGCGACGTTGCCGTCAGGTCGCCGCCCGTCGCATTGACCGCCGTCTCCGCGAGGCTGGGCGATGATGCCGACCTCGATCAGACCACCGACCGCGATAAAGAGTCCGATGAAGAAGAAGATCGTCTTACCACTCAACCGCATGCATCGCCTTTTCCACGAGGTGCTCGCTGCCGCCCGCGAGGAGCAGCAGGAAGCCGCCCGAAAGCGCGATGAGCGAGGACTCAATATGTGTAAAGGAGTGCGTGAAAAATCCGAGGATCGTCGGTCCCAGCACGAAGAGCGACCGCTTCAGCAGGGCGTGATCCGTGATCGCCGCCTTCTCGTCCATCTGCATCAGCTCTGCCTGCAGCTCCGGCGTCGTCACAAGGCTCTTGCGGTAGATCGTCGCCATGATAAAGAGCACAACCGCCATACATACAATGGCGATCGGCGCGAGATGTCTCGATGAACATGACGAAGGTCCGTCCCTTGACCGCACTGCCGATCATGCGATGTTCGGCGGGTCGCCGATGAGTGTCGCCGTTCCGCCGATGTTCGAGGCGATGATCTGCGTCAGAAGATACGGCATCGGATCGAGTTTCAGAATCTTTGTGATGCTGAACGTCACCGGCACCATGAGCAGCACCGTCGTCACGTTGTCGAGGAAGGCGGAGAATACCGCCGTGATCACGCAGAGGTAGACGAGGATGCGGCGCGGCTCCGCCTGTGCGGATTTCGCTGCCTTGATGGCGACGTAGTCAAAGAGCCCCGTCCTCTCGTTACGCCGACGAGCACCATCATTCCGACGAGGCAGCCCGAGGCGTCTCAAAGTCCACATGGTGCAGTGCGACCTCCTGTGAGAGGATGCCGAGCAGCATCATGAGCACTGCGCCGATCATCGCGGCGACCGTGCGGTGGATCTTCCGACGACGATCACCATATACATCACGACAAAAATGATTGCGGTACCAAGGTTTCCATAGATGCGCCTCCTTTGTCTTGGGATGCACTGATACATTGGTTTCTCATTGGATCAGCGATTCCCTTGGGGTGTTCTACTGACGTGCGGCACAGCCGCCGCACGAATGACTGCGTTCATCTTATCACAAGCCTCGTGATAAGTGACAAGATTTTTCCGCGTACAATTTTCTTTCGCACTTGTGCGTGTTGTGTGAGGTTTTTGCAAAACAGGATGCGCTGCGCGTATGCCTCAATGCGGTCGATGGGCAGGGGAGCTCTGCGCCTCATTCCGCCGTGCGCCGCAAGCAGCCGCCATTGGTCGTGATCACGTTCCCATACCAGTGGAACGATTTTCTTGCGGTGGCGCGCGAGCGTCCCCGCCCCGTCGTCATTTCGGTCGACGTAGATGAAGCCGTAGCGCTTGCTCATCTGCGCGGTCGATGCGCTCACGAGGTCGATGCAGCCCCACGTCGTATAGCCCATGACGGGCACGCCGTCCGCGATAGTATCCTCCACCTGCACGAGATGATCGTTCAGATAGTCGATGCGGTAGTCGTCCTCCACCGTCATGCCGCCCGCGCCATCCGCGACGAGCACATCCTTGCCCCAGCCCGTTCTCCACGATGAAGAGCGGCTTCTGCCAGCGATCATAGAAGCGGTTCAGCACGAGCCGCAGCCCTTGCGGGTCGATCTGCCAGCCCCATTCGCTTGCCCTCAGATACGGGTTTTTCTTCCCGCCGAGGATATTGCCGCCGCCCGCCGTGCCGCCTGCGCCCTCACAGATGCGGACGTAGTAACTGAACGAAACGAAGTCCACCGTGCTCCGCAGAAGGCGCAGCTCCTCCTCCGTCGCCCTGATCTCGATGCCGTTCTCACGAAAGTACCGCTTTCACATAGCCGGGTACACACCGCGTACGTGCATATCGCCGAAGAAGTCGTTAAAATGCTCCGCCTGCATGACGGCGATCATGTCGTCGGGTGCGGGGTCAACGGATACGTCGGCATCGCGAGGATCATGCAGCCGATCTTGGCGTCCGGGATGATCTCATGCCCGATCTTGACTGCGCGCGTGCCGAAGCAACGAACTCATGATGACACGCCTGATAGAGATCCGACAGCGACAGCTCCACCTTCGGCGTCATGATGCCGCCCGAGAGCAGCGGCTCGTGCAGCACGGAGTTGATCTCGTTGAACGTCAGCCAGTATTTTTACTTTTATCCCGATAACGCGTAAAAGATTGTGCGCACGTACCGCTCATAGAATCCGATGAGGTCGTGGCTCATCCAGCCGTTGTATGTTTTCGCAAGATGAAGCGGCGTCTCGTAGTGCGAGATCGTGACAAGCGGCTCGATGCCGTATCGCAGACACTCGTCGAAGAGATCATCGTAGAACTGCAGCCCCGCCTCGTTCGGCTCCGCATCATCCCCGTTCGGATAGATGCGGCTCCACGCAATCGACGTGCGGAACACCTTGAACCCCATCTCGGCAAAGAGGGCGATGTCCTCCCGATACCGATGGTAGAAGTCAATCGCCGTGAGCTTCAGATTGTCCGCGGTCGGCTCCTCGGTCGGCGTCCCCATGATGCCGTGCGGCATGATGTCCTGAATGTCGAGCCCCTTGCCGTCCGCATGGTACGCGCCCTCACACTGATTTGCGGCGACCGCCCTCGCCCCAGAGGGAAACCTTTCGAAATGCCATACTGTGCTCCTTTTCCCATATCACAGGAAAATACTCCCTCACCGTGCTGCTTTTATCCATACGTCGACCGAATCGACGCATACAAAAAGATGCGGCATAAACGCATACATGACACCTGGACTCGCTCTTGGCAAATAAGAGCTATAGCCCTTTTCCTCCGCTGCAGACATGGTCTCAGGAAGGAAGTGTACCTCACACGGTGTTTTGCTTTGTCCGAAATCCATTCGGTCAGGCGATGGCGCGACGCTTCGTCCATATCGGCGTTAAGATAGATAAACGCAATCTGGCTTTTCCTTCAGAGCTGTCGATGTATCCCTCCTGTTCCGGCAGGTTCGCGTACACTCCCTGACGGCGATGCGGGAGATCTCCGGGAAAACGATGCGCGCCTCACGATTCCAGTCCAATATGTACATTCCTTGCTTCTCCCTTCCTCGCGGGCAGATTTGAGTGCAGTCACGGTCTGCTGCTCCTGAACAGAGGGAATCGCTCTTTTTCCTGTCTCACTGAGTCTCTGATCGATCATCGCCTCCATTTCTTCACGGTCTTCGAAGAAAAAGATTTCTAGGTGAAACGGTTTGAGCTGTGTCTTTTGATGCAATTTCTCCGTCAATTCCTCAAAATCATCCTTCGATATTCTAGCGATTGTAAAAACCCGTCAGCGTTTTTCTTCTCGTTATCCAAGGTATAGGAGATGGCAATGTGCGGAGGTGTTTTGAAATTCTCCTCAAAAAAATATTTTCGCCTGCTCGTTCTCCAGATTTTCCTGCACACTCTGATACGCCGCGAAACAGCTGGGCAGCGTGACAAGGATGGCTAGCCATCAGATAGCGTTTTTTGTCTTGAAAATTCTACGGAGTCCCGCTCAATCTTCGATGGGATGTCAATGAGTTTCAGGACAACAAATGCAGTCAGACAGATAAAGAAGCTATTGATAAAGAACAGATAGAGTGCGCCCACGGTATACGCCGTCACACCCGTGGCGATGCCGCTATCCTGCGGTGCAGAGGAGGCATCAGAGCTGTCGCACTCGCAACACCGGGGATGACATTCCCGCCCTCTTTGCGTGTTATCCCGATGATTCCTGCCAATCCGCCAAAGACAGCAATCAAAACATCCCAGATGGTCGGCGATGTCCGTGCAAGCAGCTCCGAAGAGGGGCATCGATCGGTGTGAGGGAAAAATACAGCGTCGATGCAGCAACTGAAATGAGCACTGCGGGAACAGATTACCCTGCACCGGAACGCATATACGTGCTGCGTCATAACGGGCAAGCCCATAGCCAATCGAGGATCGACCCCATCAACGGCGAGATCAGCATCGCTCGATAATGACCGCCGTACTGTTCATATTGAGCCGATAGAGGCGATAAAGATCGCCAGTATCAAAACGCTGAGATTCGTCCCCGAAATCGGATACCAGCGTTGACCCGCTTCGTAATTTCCTGTGTCGAAGCAATATCACCACGTAAGTCAAAGAAAATTTTTAGCTGATTCCAAAATCAAACTTTATCCCTTCGCTTTCGTCAGCTGCAGCAAAAAGGTTGCTGCACGACCTGTTTTGTTCCCTGCAGCAGCTCCATTGCTGCGCGCTATGCTCTTGTCATACGCAAAAAGATGCGGCGTGCTGCCGCATCAAATCATCGGTATTTCCTCAGCATCCGCCGCGCATCTCTTACGCAATCTCGATGCCGTTGTCCCTGCGCGAGCTCTTGATGATCGGCTCGCAGCTCCGCCGCCTTAGCGACGACCGCCGTATCAATCCCCGCACGCAGGCAGTTCATCGCCACGCGGATGACGCCCCGCTTGCGTCCGCGGAACTCGCCCTCGGCGAATCTCTCCGCCTTGCTTTACCCACGCCGTGCTTCCACGCGGTCTCAGATTCACCGCGAGCGTCGCGCGCAGCTCCTCCGTCCGCCGATCCAGCGTCGTGCGGATCAGCTCATCAGCATTTGCCTCCCATCGCACATTCCACCCTTTCTCTCTATACGTGTCCCTCTATTATATCGGCTTCTATGCCTTTGGTCACAGAAAAGCCCCCGCATCCGATGATGCAGAGGCTTTCAGGTATACTATGGTCGTGCGTTACTTTTTCCGATAGATGATCGGGCTGCGCCAGAGGTACTCAAACGGTGCGCTGAGGCAGTGCACGAGGCGCGTGAACGGGAAGAGTATCGCGACCGACATCCACGCGAGCATGTGCAGGCGGAACATGAGCGGCACATTCTCCATGTAGGAGATATCGGGGCTGAGCATAGGACGAGCGGAACCACGGCGCGATGGTCTCACGGTAGTCAAACCCGCCCTCCAAAGCGTTGAGTACCGTCGCCGCGCAGCCCGTGAAGATGGCGAGGAAGAGGAAGAAGTAGAGGAAACGATCCATCGACGACGTGTTCACCGCCATGCGGTCAGTGCCGAAACGGCGGTACCAAGCAGGAGGATGAAGCCGAGGAAGAGAGGATCCCGCGGGTGTACCGCCGCCGAGCGCGATCATGTGATAGAGGTGCTTCGTTGATGCTCACCGCCTCCGTCGCCGCCTTCGGGATGAGCACACCGATGATGTGTCCGCCGAGTGCCATGACGAGACCGAGGTGGAATCATGTACCTGCGAGCGGAGGTTCCCCTTCGTGAGGAACTGACTGGACTTCGTCGTCCAGTTCCGCTCAAAAGACGGTGTAGCGCACGATCGTCCCCACGATGAGGAACGTGAACGCAATGTGGGGAGCGCGCCCCAGACAAACTGTTTCATGATGCCGTCCTCCCTTCCAGATGCGCCGCCCCCGTGAGGACGACATCGAGCAGAAACGCGTAGGGCGGCTTCGCCTCGATCAGGCGGTCGCGCAGGAGCTCCAGCTTCGGGCGCACCGCAGCGAGGATGTGCGCCGCACGTCCTCGGGTACGTACCGCCGCAAGCTCGAGGAGCGCGGGCAGGTAGTCGGGCAGCTCATGGTCGAGGTCATAGCCCGCATCGAGGAAGAGCTGCTTTGTACGCGAGCATCTCCTCGGACTGCTTGCCGAAATCGGTGCAGTTGTGCGTCGTGAGGTAGAGGTTCGTGTTCTGCGAGAAGTCGAAGGCGCGCACGTATGCGTCCTCGTACTCCTTCGGGTCGCTTTCCTCCACGTAGTCAAAGAACTCCTCGAGCACCTCGCGCGACTGCGGACGCGCGACGGTATGATGCCGCGGCGGCGCACTCCTTCACATCTCCCCACCATTCCTTCGAGGGGTACTCAAAGAGATAGGAGGTGAGGAGCAGTTCCTTCTGAATGCCGTTTGTCTCCATCGTCAGCACCCCCGGGACAGGCATAGCCCGCCGTCCCCTGCAGCTCGCGCAGTTTATCCTGCGATACCTCCTGCACACCTGCGGGGATGTTGAACCGATCACGGCGTTTTGCGACGCCGAGCAGGCGGTACATTGCCTCGTAGGTCTCCGCATCATGCGTGAGCCCCGCGGGCAGCGGCTCGCCCGTCTGCTTTGTGCGCATGTAGGTGCGCAGCTCGAGCAGCACGCCGAGGACGCGCTCGATCGCCGCCGTGTCGCCCGCCGTCAGGGAGCTGGGCGAGGTAGGCGACAGGGGATGCGCATCTCTGCTGCGCCGGGGAAGAATACCTTCTCCTCGACGCGCCGTGCAATCGGGCTGAGGGGCGGGACGTACCATACGTTCGGCAGCGTGCGGTACTCCGGATGGAGCGGGAACGCGAGCTGCCACTCGGCGATGAGCTGATACGAGGGCAGAGTTCTGTGCCGCGCGATCCAACGGTCAGGATGCCCGCCTCCTGCGCCGCCTTCACCGTTGCGGGGTCGTTCGGATCGCAGAGCGCATCGAGGTACGCCTTGTAGATGTCCTTCGGATCGGGGGTCGATGCCGCCGCCTTCACCTTGTCCGCATCGTAGAGCAGCACGCCGAGATAGCGCATGCGTCCGACGCAGCCGTCGCTGCAGACGGTCGGCAGCCCGTTCTCCAGACGCGGGAAGCAGAACACGACTCTCCGCCTTGTTCGTCTCCCAGTTGTAGTAGATCTTCTTGTACGGGCACGCGGGGACACAGTGACGCCAGCCGCGGCAGCCGTCCTGCGAGATCAGCACCACGCCGTCCTCGTCGCGCTTGTAGATCGCGCCCGAGGGGCACGCCGCGACGCAGGCGGGATTGAGGCAGTGGTTGCAGAGCGCGGCAGATGCTTCAGTGAAGATGTCGTGGAACTCAAGCGTGATCTCCTGTCCGATCTTGCCGAGGTTGTAGTCCTCTGCGTGCGGACTGTCCGTCGGCGAGGTCGTCCTCCCAGTTCAAATCTCATTTGATCTCCATGCGCTTCTGCGTGATGAGCGAGCGCGGACGCGCCACGGCTGGTGGTTGCGCCGCTTCGTGTGGATCAGCGTCTCATAGTCGTACGTCCACGGCTCACAGTAGTCGTCCATCTCAGGCTGCTGCGGATGGTAAAAGAGCTTCGCGAGGCGCGAGATCTCTGCTGCCGGTCTTGAGGCTCAACTCGCCGTCCTTCAGCTCCCAGCCGCCCTTCCATTTTTCCTGATTTTCCCACTGCTTCGGGTAGCCGATGCCGGGTTTTGTCTCGACGTTGTTGAAACACATATACTCCGCGCCGCGCCGGTTCGTCCAGACGTTCTTGCACAGGATGGAGCACGGCTGACAGCCAATGCACTTGTCGAGATTCGCGACCATCGCGATCTGTGCTTTAATCTTCAGCCAATCTACCTCCTCCATGCGCCGCACGACGACATACGAGTCGCGCTGGTTGCCCGTCGTACCGTAGTAGTTAAATCCATAGCTGAGCTGCCTAGCCGCCGATGAGGTGGGTGGGCTTCATGTGAATGTGCGTCGGGGTGTTGTACGCTCCGCGCGCGTCCCGGAGAGCTTCGAGCCCGGCACGTTGATGTGGCGATCCCGCGCGTGTGCATAAAGACTGCCCCTGCGGATGCGCGGCGAGACGACGACGCGCGAGGCGACGACACCGTTGCGGTTGTAAAAGCTCGATCCAGTCGTTGTCCTTTACGCCGATCTCGGCCGCGTCCTTCTCGCTCATCCAGACGCTCTGTCCGCCGCGGAACATCGTGAGCATCTGCTGCGCATCGAAGTACATGCTGTGCGTGCTCCACTTGTTGTGCGGCGTGAGATACTTCAGCGTGATCTCCTTCTGCGGACCGTTCGACGACCTATTCATCGGGCGGAAATCGAGGATCGGACGGTAGACCGCCTGTGCCTCGCCGAACTCACGCATGACCTCGATGATCCATGTAGAAATGCTGGCGTCCCGTCAGCGTGCGGAATGGAATCAGCTCCTCCACGTTGTTCGTAAAGGGCGTATAGCGGCGGTTTCTGATTGCTGCCCGTAAAGGTCGGCGCCGTGATCGTCTCACGCGGCTGCGCGATGACCTGATCGTAGGTAAAGCGCTCCTCCTCGCGGTCCTTCGCGAGCTTCGTAGTATAGAAAGTCCCGTGCGCTTTTCGACCGCCGCCCATGCGCGGACAGCCGTCCTGCCGCAGGTCGTCGGCGACATGCCGAGCACGGCGTCGATCGCCTGCCGTGCCTCGTAGATCGAGGGGCAGCCATAGGACACGTAGTCCTTGTTGTCGATGATGCCGTTGCGCTGGCGGGATCTCCTCGTAGTCCTCTGCTGAGTCCCACGTATTGCCGTGGCTCGCCGTCTTGCCGCCCGCATTCGCGTACGAGCGCGATCCACTTCTCATAGAGTTTCGTGTAGTCGATCGTGTTCGCGGCGATGTTCGGCATCGTCTTGCCGGGGATTGGCTCGCACTCGCCCTTTTTCAATCGCGCACGACGCCGTCCGGCTGTGCGAGTTCTGCCTCGCTGTCGTCGTCCCGAGCGGGGTCGCGGCGATGTTCGTATACGGGGTGAGACCTGCATCCTTCGCGACGGCGGAGACCGCCTGTGCGAGCGTGCGGTAGATGTCCCAGTCCGTCCGCGACTCCCAAGCGGATCGACCGCCGGCTGGAACGGATGGACGAAGGGTGCATATCCGTCGAGGAGAGTCGGTCTTCTCGTACCACGTCGCTCGCCGTCGGCAGGACGACGTCGGAGTAGAGCGCGTTGCCCGCCATGCGGAAATCGAGCGCGACGAGGAGGTCGAGCTGCCGTCGAGCGCACCGCCCGGCTTTTCGAGCTCCGCCTTCTCACGCCACTTGACCTCCTGCGGACGGACGGCGGCATCCTCCTCTTGGAAGATGCTGTTCTCCGTGCCGAGGAGATATTTCAGGAAGTAGTCGTTGCCCTTCGCGGACGAGCCGAGGAGGTTGCAGCGCCAGACAAAGAGGTTGCGCGGGAAGTTCTGAGGTGCATCGGGGTCCGCCCATGCAAAGTCGAGGCTGCCGTCCTTCAGGCTCTTCACGACATACTGCTTGATGCCGTCCGCGCGCCCTCGTAGCCCGCCGACTTTGCGTCTGCGGCGATCTGGTTCGAGCCGCGGTTGAACGTCAGATAGGCGGGTGCCCAGCCAAGACGTGCCGCGAGCAGGGCATAGTCCGCCGGATGCGTATAGCGCGCCGTCTCGTTTGCCGCCGCGAGTGCGTCCGTCTGGATCTCGTCGCTGCGCCACTGATCGGTCGCGAAATAGTAGAACGACGTGGAGTTCAGCATCTTCGGCGGAGCCTGCCAATCGAGCCGACACGATGCGCGCCCAGCCCTCGTTCGGGCGGAGTTTCTCCTGCCCGACGTAGTGTGCCCAGCCGCCGCCGTTGCGTCCCTCGCAGCCCGTAAAGAGCAGGGAGGTTGATGATCGTGCGGTAGACGATGTCGGCGTGGAACCAGTGGTTGATGCCGCCGCCCATGATGATCATCGTGCGCCCGTTCGTCTTGATCGCGTTGTCCGCGATCTCGCGCGCCGTCTTGATGACGAGCTCCGGGCGCGATGCCCGTGTGCTTCTCCTGCCATGCGGGCGTATAGGGCGTATCGTCCTCGTAGGAGCCCGCACTCTCGCCGCCGATGCCGCGATCAATCGCGTAGTTCGCGAGCGTCAGATCATAGACCGTCGTGACAAGCACCTCGCCGTTTGCGGTCTGGACGCTGCGCACGAGCGCGCGCGTCAGCGTGCGCTTTTCACGGTCGTTGCCAAAATACGGCAGCTCGACCTCCACCGTCCCGGTCTTGTCATTCCAGACGGAGAGACGCGGGCAGATCTCCGCGCCCGTGTCGCGGTTCTCCTCGCGGATGTTCCATTTCTCCTGATCGCTCCAGCGCTCGGCGAGTGTGCCGTTCGGGATGACGATCTCGCCCGTTTTATCGTCCACCACATAGTAGCGGAAATCAGCGTGCTTCTCGTTGCGTCCCATGTCGCGCGAGGAGAGCATGCGCCCGGGATATACGTGCCGTCCGCGCGCTTTTCGATACGCACGAGGAACGGGAAGTCCGTATATTTCCGCGTGTACTCGACGAAGAACGGAACGGTCTTGTCGACGTAGTATTCCTTTCGGGATGACGTGTCCCATCGCCATCGCGAGGGCAGAGTCACTGCCGACCTTCAGCGAAATCCACGTGTCCGCGAACATCGACGACTCGGCGTAGTCGGGCGCGATGGAGACGACCTTCCGTTCCCTTGTAGCGCACCTCCGCCATAAAGTGTGCGTCCGGCGTACGCGTCAGCGGCACATTCGAGCCCCATGTGATGAGGTAGCCCGCGTTGTACCAGTCGCTCGACTCAGGACGTCCGTCTGCTCGCCCCAGATCTGCGGGCTCGCAGGCGGGAGGTCGGCGTACCAGTCGTGGGAGAACGAGAGTCCACACGCCACCCATCAGCTGCATGAAACGGATGCCCGCTGCGCAGCTCAGCATCGACATCGCCGGGATAACGGAGAGCCGGAAAATACGGTCGGAGCCGTAGGTATACGCCGTATAGAGCACGGAGGCGGCGATCAGCCTCCTGACCTCCTCCCAGTTGGAGCGCACAAAGCCGCCCATGCCGCGGTACTCTTTACGTACTTTTCTGCTTCACGGGATCGGGCGATGCTCTTCCACGCCTCGTATGCATTCGCGTGCGACGCACGCGCGCCTCACGCCAGAGGCCGCGAGCTCCCGCGCAGATACGGGAACTTCACGCGGTGCGGACTGTAGAGATACCAGTAGAACGTCGAGCCACGCGGACAGCCGCGCGGCTCGAAGTCCGGCATGTCCGGCGCCGTCTCCGGGTAGTCCGTCGCCTGATTCTCCCACGCCACGATCCCATTCTTGACGTGGACGTTCCAGCCTGCACGAGCCCGTGCAGTTGACTCCATGCGTCGTGCGTACGGTCTTGTCAAATGACCAGCGATCACGGTACATGTTTTCCCATGTACGCCCACCCTCGCGCGTCTCCTGATGACCATCCGCAGAAGTCGACGTAGGAATCAGATACGCAGAACTTTTGAAAGATACTGCTCACGCATCTTCCACCCTCCGATGTTCTGTTTAGGAATCGCTACCGATTTATCAGTCGCTTCGCCAGACACGAGACACGATTACATAGGTTCTTTTTATGCTTACTATAATCCTTGTCCCTAGAATGTGAGTAATATCACAGTTTTGGGCAATTTCACAATCGAATGATATTCTCAATTCATATATGACGCATCTTGCGCAGGATTCTCATTATTGCTTCATGGTCATGCTAATTGCGTGAACATTTTGCTCGTAAAAAGGAGCACCGCACGAAAGGCTCTCAGCCCCCATGCGGTACTCCGTGTATGGAAAATATATACGGATCAATTCGACAATTTTATCTCGAAATCAGCGATTTCCGGGCGGTATGGCGCACGCATGAGCAGTACCCATTCTGCTCCTTACGCCCCCAAGCGTCCCTGCCAAACGTTTACCTCTTCCTGTGGCAGTTCTGTTGCCTCAGCGATCTGAGAGGCGTGAGCTTCCCCAGCGCGAGCAATGCCGTCGCCAGTCCGACGCGCCGACTCGATACGACCTTCAGCGCGTCCCTCTTCCAGCTCTTTTCAGCCAAATTTTCCATCAGTTCACACATGGCATTGACCCCCTCTGCTTCTGCCTTAAAGTAATCAGCTCGTTTCGCAAGTTCGCATAGTCATTCTGTTCGGACGCTCACGAAAAAGTCCTGCATCAACCGCGCGAGCGGTGTGTCGTCCCAGTTCGCCCCGTTGACGCCAGGATATACGCGCCCATCGAAGTGGACGCTGCGTTTCTTGGACGATCCGCTCGACGTGATACAGAGGGGCATCCTGCCCCATAGATGTCGTTTTTCCGTGATGAAGAATCACCCATGTCTCTGATGCTGCGAACTCCGCTCCTTTTTGCCAGCTCGCGCGGAGTCCATCATGCTGCTGTTGTATCGCGCCCGACGCCGCAGTTGCTGCCTTCGTTTGCCCGCTGGACTTCGCGGTCGTAGATTTCCCTCGCTGTCCTCTGCCAGTACATCGAAACGCACCCCGCGTCCGTAGAGATTGTCCGCGACTCTGCTGCTAACGACGCGCCGAACAACAAGATCGTCTCGATCAAGGAAGATGCGCAGCAGGGGCTGCATCCCTCGGTATAGTTATCAAAAGCATACGTTGAAAAATCGTATCGTCGATCAGGCGGAGTTTTTGAATCAGTATATTGTACTCCGCAGGAATGTCCTTCTTGATGATGCTCCACTGACCCAGTTTCCTCCTCTTACGCTACTATCACTAGTATGCATTGGGGCGGAGAATATTGTAGGGACAGGAATATCAGGGCGCTCCTCGCTCAACGACAAAAGGAGCACCGCACGAAGGCTCAGCCTCATGCGGTACTCCGTAAATCGTTTGTTAATGGAATCGCTGATAAAAGTGAAGTCACCAGATTGGCGTAGATTTTTCGTCCGAACAAGGAGGCAAACCGGACGCATAACAAGGGGCTATGTGGAGGTTTGCCGACACGAAATCTGAGCAAAAAGTGCGTCAAGATGGTAGTGCTGAGTATCGAGTGCTTCATACATATATTATCGTAAAAATCGCCCCCTTTAATCAAAATCAAATGATTGATGGTATCACATCATCCGCCATAAGGCATTGAAAACAAATGTCCTTCTTGTTGTATGAATCCTTCAACTATACTATACTATACTATAATGTAGATAAGTTATTGTAGTCTTTTCGATACGAAAGGCAAGGGGTTATGCAGGTACAGGTGAGATGTAAAAGCGCATTGCGGCGCAGGAATGCCATCGAGACACGCCCGTACGAGATCGGTGCGGTGCACGATATCGGCGAGCTGATCGATGCGTTTCGTGACGCGGAAGGTCACGCGTTCAACGCGCGGGCGGAGGTGGGCGAGACGGCGCTCCGCTATCTGACGAGCGCGGGAGATCGCGGATGCGCCACGGTCGCGAAGGTCGGCTTTCGACGCGTGGACTATCAGCGGGCGGGTGCAGGAGTGCGGCGGCGGCGATCGAGAACGCGCGTCAGTCGTTCGAGGACGGCATCTACCGCATTTTTCGTCATCGGCGAGGAGCTCGGCGCGACGCTCGACACGCCTGTCACGCTCCGAGAGAAACGATGAGGATCACCTTTGTCCGCCTGACGATGCTCGCGGGACGTATGTGGTAGAAACGGCTCAGCGGCAGCTGTTGCACAGATTGGCGATGCGTACTCCGCGGAACCCTCGTTACGCAAGCGGACGTGCGCTCATCCGCCTAAATACCTGTGGACTTCTTAAACGCGCTTCGCAGAACGAGAAGTCACAGAGACAGAGCGAACGCACTTTTCTCACTTGCTTCACTGAGGTTCGCTTTGGAGCGCTGCATCATGCTAGCATATACTAACGGGAGGAATACGATGATCAACTGGTATCTGGGCGATGAGGACATGGCCGCCCTTCTGGCGGAGCTAAAGGCGGCGATGCCCACGCTGAATAAGCAGAGCCAAAAACTGCTGAATTTTCTCTTTTTCCGCACGGATAAAAGGGGCAGAACCGACTATGACTGGGATGTCGTTGTGACGAATTTCCGCCACCAACAAGAAGGACGTGGTCTGCACCGGTGGACGATGATGTCCTGCCGCCCGCGCTCTACCCGCCGCTGACCTCACTGATGGGCGAGGCGCTGCGGAAGGATCTCGTCGCTATCGCGCACCCTATCTCGCCGACTATCCCTACACGAACCGCTATACCGTCGTCTCGTCCGCTCGCGCGACTATCATCAGCACGTCGGGCGCATCTGGACGCTGGTGGAACGGCTGATTCGCCAGCGTTTCTCCGGACGGACCGTGCCGCAGATCCTGCGCGGCGCCTACGATGTGGAAAAGTACGGCGGCAGCTTCCTCGCTGCCCGAGCATGGTCGCCGTGTGGATTGACCGCGGCGATGAGGAAGTCCTCTCCACCATCCGCGAGATGCTGCTCAGCGAGAACAACACGAAGTCCTCACCTACGATGTGTTCCGCGCCATCTTCAGAGCACGCAATACGGAGCTCGTGGGACTCGTCGGCAAGCTCCTCCTCGCGGGAAAACTGCAGGAGGGACTGCGGCAGGGCGATCTGCGAGACGATGGACTGCGGGCGGCAGGGAGCACTTCGTCTACATCATGGGGCTGATCGAGGAGCACAACCTCATCCGTTTCTCGTCCGTGCGCCGCGCCATCGCGACGACCATCGGCATCGGGTACGGACAGCGAGCGCGTGGACAAAGCTCCTCGCGCTCATCATGCGCGTGCTGCGCGATCCGCGGAGGAGATGCCTTCGTCCACAGCGCGGACAATGTCGAGGCGATGGTCGGGCTGTGGAGCAAGGGGCTGCACGATGTAAAGGATCTCATCGCCGCCATGGAGGAGATCATCGGGGCGGGCGTCCGCACTCCGTCCTCCTCGTCTCGTACTTCCTGCACGCCCTGCAGGACGGTGCGGCCAGAGCGGACGTCGCCAAGCCGTCCTCCTCGGCATCACGGACCCAGAGCTCAGTGCAGAGGATATGAAAAAGATCGCCTGCTATCTCCCTTTGTCGTGGACAGTTTCTACATCCTGCGGGAGCTCGACGACTTCGTCGAGTGCAGCCCTGCAGGAGTATTTCGTGGACGCAGAGGAAGCACGCGCTTCTTTGACTCTGCGAGCGCGCCCGCGCCGGATGACGCAGAACGGAAGGAGTACGAAGGGTGCATCTTCCCGTGGTACGGGGCGACCCTGCGCCGCGAGGATCTAGCGCGCACGATGGTGCTCGCTGCCCTCTGTGCGGACGGTGCGCTGACCGACCGCGTTGCGCCCGTCCTCTCGGTCTGCCACGCCGGGCAGCGCGTTGCGCCGCTCCTCCTCAAGGCACCGCTGAGCCCCGTGCAGGAGCAGGCACTCATCGACCTCCTGCGCCTCGCTCCCGAGACAGCAGCGCGGATCATCCGCGAGAACCCGACGGCGACGGTGCCCGATACGGAGGTCACCGACACACTCCGCACGCTGCGCCTGAGACGGCAAAAGGATCTCATGGGCGGAGACTTCGTCACGCGCCACGAGGGCGACATCGCCGCCCTGCTGCGTCTCAAGACGGCGAATGTACGCCGCACGGTGCTCGATCTCCTCTACGAGCAGACCGATGCGCAGCTCCGCACGACGATGCGCAGGGGCTCCTCACGCAGCGCGGCGTAGAACAAGCAGCTCCGGCGCGCTCGACCTGCTCCTGCGCTGCAAGGCGGACGGACGCATCCGCGGGAGGGAGCTGCTCGCTCTGGCGCAGACGATCAAGAAGCCGACGTCGGACGAGCAGAAGTGCTGATCGACGAGCTCGCACGCACGGGCGGCGCGGCGGCAGAGGCGGAGGAGCGCGCTGTTCGATGCGGCAGACGGTCGCCCGACTTCACCATTGACCTCCATGACACTGCGGACGCGGCGGTCGCGGCGGGCTTTGATGCGGCGACGAACATCGTACACGTCGTCAATACCGTGACGCTCGATGATATTTTCCCGTGTACGGACGAGGCTGCTCTCGATCGTCGAAAAACTCGACGCGCTCTACACGGCACATGGGGACTATGGTACAAGAGCCGCTGGAACGGCAGGGAGGAACGACGGCTGGCCTCTGGCGCTTTTACGAGGCGTGCGGATACCGAGCGCACGACAGGCGCGCCGACAATATCAAATACTATCCGCTCCCGGAGGTCTGGGAGAGTTCTACCGAAAGGAGATCAAAGAACTTCCGCGTGCTCTATCAGCTCGCCATCGCCGTCTTCATGGCAAAGGCGGAGGATGCCCTCTTTACGGAGGGGCTGACGCGCATCACGGGCGGGACTGGACGGCGTTCCCCGCCGCCCTTGCCGCCAGAAGCTGAACCGCTTCGCCGAGGGGCTACAGGGGACGGCAGAGGGGAAGAATGTCATTCGCGTACTCCATGAGACGCACGCGAGGAGAACCGCCCTCTCGTCTTTGCCGCAGGGCTGCTGCTGATGCGCCGCGCCTATGGGTGCTACGGTGAAAGCTCTACCTCGTGGAGCGAAAGGGGCGTTGGGTTCGAGTACGTATCGGATCACGCACGACAATGCACTGATGCAGGCCGCCCTGCGACGGGGCGCGGCTCTACGCGGACGATGCGGAGTTCGCGCGAGTCTACGCCCTGCGTCTGCGGCTCGCGGAGCGCAGATCGAGGATGTCCTCCTGCGCACGGGCAGGGAGCGAGGGTGGTCATGACGGGCATCATCGAGCATGCGAAAGGCACACCTCCTCGGCATGGAAGGCGGACGGAGTTTTTCCGCATGATCCTCGGTATGCAGGCGGAGGATATGGATGAGGACGCACGCCGCAATCAGAAAAAGGTCGAGACAGAACCGCGTCCGCGTGCTCGAGCGCTATCGGGCGGTGCGCTCCCCGACCGCAATGACCCCAGTGCCGCGGCGCACAGACGGAGGATGTGCTTTCCTTTATCAACGAGGAGGGACAGCGCGTCATCGACAGCATCGTCACGGCAGAGCTGCGGCGCGGCGATACGCCCGCGCTCACTCCGCCGCCGTGGACAGCATCGAGCGCGTCCGAGGGCATCCAGCTCTTCGTGCGCATCCTGCAGGCGCTCGGTGCGCTGAAGCTCGACCGCGGCAGCTGGTACGCGGGCTCCGGACGAGGCAAGGCATCGACGCTGAGCCACCTGCTGAAGGTCAGCCACCACCCGCACAGCGGGCGAGACGGCCGCCGACCTAAAGGCGGCGCTGAAGGATCGCGGGCATCGCCCAGCAGCGTCTCGTCGAGGGCGGCGATGTACGCGCCTGCAGTGGATCCCGCTCATCGAGGCATACCTCTGGCTGGCGCGGCATGGCGAGCGGCTGCTACTACTTCAAGCGCACGCCAGGCGACATCCGAAGGAGCGCGCGAGCATGATCGCGAAAATCACGCCCATCCCGATCGAGGATCTGAAGGAGGGCGCGTTCGACATCGGCTGGTTCAAGGCGGCGTACAAGGGAGCTCGGCAAGGCGCATTTTGAGAGTCTCTACGACGCGGCAAAGTACATCTCGAGACGGCGCAAAGCACGCGCGCGCGCAAGTTGCCGATGCCGTACGCGGTGAGCTAAAACTCGCCGATGTGGAGAGAAATCACGAGAGCGCAACAAGGATGCTCGTCATGTGCTGCGGCTGAGTCCCGCTGAAACCTTACAGGAAAGGATATGCTCGCACGCTATGTGTTCCTCAAAATTTCCTCAGGAAAGCCAAGCAGTTCAGGGGCGCAGCGCCGTGCGAGCAGGAGAAGGCCGGTGGAGATCGCCCTCTCGAACCTCGCGCGCGCCTGTGGATTGACGATGTGACGCGCCTCGTGCTGGACGGCGGAGACGGAGCTCATCAAAGGCGCACGCCGACCATTTCACCCCGAAGGAGGTCGAGGATGTCGCTCTCCTCGCCGTCGCAGCGGACGGCGCGGTATCGCTCGTCTGCACGAAGGGCGGGGAAGGCCGCTGAAAGCCGTCCCTGCGAAGCTGAAAAGAACGCCTACGTGCTCGAGCTGAAGGACGCGAGAAGAATCTAAAGCGGTACCGCCGCGCAAAGAAGATGCTCGAGGAGATGATGGAGGACGGCACGCCGCTCCTCGCACGCGAGATCGCAAATGTCATGACGTACAACCCCGTCATCGCACCGCTGCTGAAGCCGCTCGTGTTCCAGTCGGGCACGGCTCTCGGCTCTATGCGGACGGTGCGCTTCGTCGCTGCGGACGGCACGCGCACGGAGCTCGCAGAGGACGCGGAGGTAAAGATCGCCCGCGCTCGATCTCTATGAGCAGCACGCACATGGGCGGACTACTGAAATATCTTTTTGAAAAGGAGATCCGCCAGCCGTTCAAGCGGGTGTTCCGCGAGCTCTACATCAAGACGGCGGACGAGCACGGCAGGAGTCGAGCCACTCGCTACGCAGAGCATCAGGTGCAGCCCGCAAAGACCGTCGCCTTGCTCAAGACGCGCCGCTGGGTCATCGACGGCAGCGAGGACTGCAGCGCATCTACTACAAAGGCGAACATCATCGCGCGCATCTACGCACTCGCCGACTGGTACTCGCCCGCCGACATCGAGGCGCCGACACTGGAGTGGGTCGAGTTCTTCGACCGTAAACACTTCCAGCGGCTGCCGATCGACGATGTCCCTGATCTCATCTTCAGCGAGGTCATGCGCGACGTCGATCTCGTCGTCTCCGTCGCACACGTCGGCGGCGTCGATCGAGGCGAGCCACTCGACCGTCGAGATGCGCCGCGCCATCGTGCGGTTTAACCTGCCGCTGTTCAAACTGGACAACGTGCGGCGGTGCGCACGCGCACATCCACAGCAAGCTCGGCGACTACACCGTCCACCTCGGCGGCGGCGTCGCATCCAGCAGAAGGCGGGTGCAATGATCAACGTTCTGCCCGTCCACAGCCAGCATCGCGGGCGGCTCTTTCCTCCCGTTCCTCGACGAGGATCCGAAGACAGCGGAGATCCTGTCGAAGATCATCCTCTTTGCCGAGGACGGCAAGATCAAGGATCCGTTCATCCTCGACCAGATCCGCGTGCGGGAGTAAGGAAGGAGCACAATAATCATGACCACCATCAAACAGGGGTTTGCACATATAAAGGGATAATGCCGGCCAGCGTCTAAAAGGCGCTGGCTTCACTGTTCAACCATATTGCCCTTGACTCATCACTGCCCAGCAAGGGCGGTGGTACTACCTGCTTCATAAAGGGTCTTTATTGCTCTTTCACGCTGAGTTTTATCAAGGCAATGTCATACTTTTCTGCTCTTGCGGATATATTTACTCGTTGCTTCACATTCAACCAGTACTTACATAATACCCTTCCGACAAAAGTGCCGATTCCCAAACATGTTTCAAGTTGGCGTGTTTATCAAAAATCATCAAACTTTCGCTTTGGGATATCCATGAAATTGTGATACACTGATTTTCGGTGGGATACTTACCATCAATATGTACATGATCCGGCACTTAGAGTGACCTTCGGTATCTCACACCTTTATATGCACATAGCTGCCTCAGGATATCTCGAATACTCTCAACATATTGCCCATGCTCTTGATTTTCCGCCGATATTTCAGGGGTGAACACGATATAGTACTTGCAGAATACTTTGTGTGGGATAAACTGTTTTGCTTTTCTGTGCCATTAAGCATCTTTCCCTTCTTTTCTACAGCGGAGCATCGCCAGTATAAGCGGAAGATGCTTTTATCCTCTTTTATCTTCCACATGGCAGGTAAGGTTTTCTGTTCGTTCGCTACGCTCTCTCAGCACAAGTCGCGGCCCATACAGGCAGCGGCAGGGTGGGGTGTTCCTGCCGCTGTTCTTATCGCTTAGTTATTGCTGCGCGGTACCGCCGCCATGTTCACGCTACCTGCTCCAGCTCGACCACGCCGCATCACCGAATACCTCACGCGGCCTCCTTGCGGATGTCCTCCTCCAGCAAGTGGCAAGCGCGCCAAAAACTCGATGTCTACTGCGTACGCATCTTCCCCACATTAGCCCAACCGGCGAATCTCTCGCCGCGCCAAGTGCGCGAACGGATATTGCCGACGTTGACCCATCCATGCAATCGGGCCGCCGTCCGCATAATCAGCGGAACCGGGGATCTGCCGTGCAGGATCGTCAACCACCGGATACAGTAATAGTACAGACACACGATCACTCATTTCCTTATGAGTGTTTGGATTCCTTTGTCCTATGGACATTAGATCTTTCCCATAACGCCTACAGACTTTTTACACAATATGCAACATTTGACACATTTCGATGAAAGTTTTATGAAAAATTTTCATCTATACTATTAGAAATTCATTCATCTTATACACACATACTTACATCACCGGTTTGAGACGTCAGAGATTCCTGTCACCCCTTCCTCAGGGCCGTTCTTCACCATACAGGCTTCCTCCCATCTCCTACAAAACACAAAGACCGCACAGCTTCTCACTGCATTCTTTTTGTCTATTCCACCTGTTTGCGCTCACTTCCGCCGCTGCGTGGGGCGATGGCAGTCCCTCGATGCGTCAAAAGCCAGCGCGCAAGAAAATCAGGATCTTCAGGAGAATTACTCCGGTTCTCCACTCCACCTCACAAAATTAGATCTCCGACACTGCCAAAAGCGCAGGTGCGCAATGACTAAACGGTGCGGTCGCCGACGCTCTCGACACCCTCCTCGCCTCAAAATGCGTGCCCATAGGCAACAAGCTCATCGGATCGCGACAATCTTATCAGCCTTATCCTCGGGCATCCTCCATCCCGACTCAGCCAACGGGCTCGTTCGTCAGAGTCGGAGCAACCCCGCGTGCTGCTGATCGACCGAGGCAATCCCATTAAAATAGTCATCGTAAACTCATACTTCGCCGTGCGCATGTTCCTCACCGTCTGCTTCCGGGCGGCGGCTCCTTTGGTATGAAACTTAAGACTTCTAGTTACTTTTGCGCAGCGTCCTCTTCCTTCCGGATAAGCAGTCCATCACTATGATGTGCCCACTTGACCAGCGTGCGGGAAGTCGGGATGCCGAGCGAGATACTGCTGGTTCTCGTCCACACTGCTCCAGAGATCGACTGTTCGGTTTCCGGATGAAGCGCAGGTGCGATACCGCTCGCTGGAGCGGCGCTCGTACTGCGCGCTCCGCTGTACTCCTCCTCGTAGGCGAAATGCGTCGCCGCATAGTCGTAGCTCGTCGATGGGCTCCACGATGCGGTCGTAGTGAGAATGGGTTTGCATCATCCATCACGAGCTCCATAGCACTCGTTCGCAGGTCAAAAGAGCTTGCCGTGCTCTTTGTCAATCATATCGTTCACGATCAGTACTCACCGTCCCAGTTCGTACTTTTCATCGTCTGCGTTACCCCTTCCTTATCGCTCAGTCCAGCCCTGGAATTACCCGGTATCGCTCCGCCGCATCGACAAGTGCGAAGATCCGTCCTCATCCGCCGCCGTCCGTACATGCGCACGGTTTTCCATCGCCATCGCCGGCGTTACCGGCTCCAGTGTAAAGCTACGACCATCGGCAGGAGCTTCCGTCCGTAGGTGCTATCGGCGCCATGCAGTACAGCATCCACGCAGAAACGCAGTCGCCGTCCGTGCGCACCGCTCCACGGTCACGCTGCCAGGCGGCAGCAAGGCGCGCATCTCGTCGGACGCCCAGCGCGCCCCTACCGTCTGTCCGCGGACGGGCACGCGTGCAGCGTCAAAGTAGTGATCCAGCATGGCGTGTAAAGCAATGTTCGCCGTACGACGCTCCTGCGCATGTGATCCGCATAAAGGCGGCGTCATGGCGAAAGAACCGGTCGCTCGGATGGCGCGCGTGCAGGGGCGTCGATGTTTCTCCGCGAGGGGTTCGTGCTGTCCTCCCGCGAGGCCCGCGAAGGACGGCATCCATCATTGACGTACCGATCCGAAGCCATCGCGATCCTCCGTCGCAACAGCATGTCCGATATGCTGCGAGAGCGCCGCCTCGGGCGCTTTCCCCTTCCAGTAGTCGTAGCCCATATAGATGCAGAAGATAGGCAGCACGACCAGCACAGCGGCACTGCTGAGGCGCAGTTGTCACATGATGGAGGGCTCCTTTATTTTCTGTATGGCTTATCCGTCATGAAAGAAGCAAGCGACGCGGTCAATGCGCCCACCCCTTCTCCGTCTCTCGGTACGTGCGGAACTGACGCTCGCCGCGCCACCGCATAGGCAAAGTCTTGCGCAGGTAGGTCGATCGTCTGCCCGATGTGCTTTTCCCCGTGTAGTCGGGGTGCAGTCCGTCCGTCGTGTACGCCGCCTCGAGCTCGCCGTTCGCGTCCACGAGCGTGGAACATCGACGCTGAAGACTCCCTGCGACGCGCAGTCGTTGATGTAGTCGCGGTGATCCATCAGTCCGAGGCGGCGTCATGATCGTCATGCGTTTCGTCATCCACGCCAGGGGCCGGATAATCACCGTCAGAAAGATCGGCGTGATGCCGTGTGCGCAACATTCTCCCGAAGTGCGGCGGGTTGCACGGTCTGTGCGCCGTAGACGCCAGGCGATAATCGTTCACGCCGCCCATGATGATGAGGAGACCGCGCGGCGCGAACGACGTTACATCGGTCGACCGCGCGAGGCATATCCGCCGTCGTGTCGCCGCTGTGCCCGAGATTTTTGTTGACGGGCACGGTGCCAGTACGTTTCCCAGTCGTAGAGGCGTGTAGGGAGGCGGCAGGGTGATCCGCTCCGCCGCCGTGTGTGATGCTGTCCCCGATCGCCGCAATCCGGTAGCGCGGACGACATCGAATAATGCCGCCCGCCGACCGGTCCGGAGATCAGCGTACCCGCGTCTCACGCCGCGCACACCGGCAGACGTAGTGTCCGGCGGTGAACGCCGCATCGTCGCCAAAGACATCCTCGCCCGCCTGCAGGGTATGCAGAAAGACATCCGCGCCCGTCGGCGCGCGGCGAACTCGACCTCGTGAGTGCGTCTGTCGCTGGGCGGGATCCACGAGAATAGACGGGGTAGAGCGGCGCGTATGCCATCTTGTCATACTCCGCCGTGAGGACGGGCGCAGGAGGGTCCGGCGCGTGCCTCGCGCACCGACTGCGGCGCCGACGCTGCGGCAATCGGCGTGCCGTCGTAGCCGAGCGGGCTGCGCACCGTCAGTAGGAATCGTCCTGCACGGCAGAAGCGTGAGGATGGCCACGCCCGTCGTATAGACGCGGCTGAACTGCTGCTCGACCGCTTCACGCCCTCCGCCGTGCGCTACGAGGATGCGTACCTGGCGCACCACGCCATGATGACTCCGGCACCGGAGCTGGAGAACGCGGCACGCCGCCTGCCGAGCGCTGGTGTCGCCGCGCTCCGCACGCTCCACGGATTTTCCTGCGGCGGATGCCTGTCATACTCACAGCAAGAAGAACGGCCGGGGTGCCCAGCCCATGCCGAAAATCCCGCCAGCATTTGGTCCTCTTCTCCCGTCCAATGCTCTCTTCCCAATCGCGCTCTGACCTCTGCAGTAATCGGCGTGAGAGTGCACGTGCCTCCTCCGTCGTCTTTTACCGCCGCCGTCACGCGAACGAGACAGCCGTCACCTTCGCGCTGCGTCGCCGCAATCGGGTTCCCATCGAAGGTGCCCCGAGGCGATCGGCGACGGGCGGATCGACAGGGCGGTCGCTCTCTGCCATGGAGTAAACTTGATGTTCAGCCAGGACGAATACCTTTGTCGCTCTTTCCGCGAGAAAGGGCGGCGCGATCACAAAACATCGGCTTCCATCTCCTTCAGCGGTAAGGAGCATCGTTACAGACGCGCCGTCACTTCTCGATGATGACGCCCTTCGTGCCGGCGTTCGTTCTGCAGGATATCGCCCCTGGAGGAACGATCGCTGTTGCGCATACTCTCCGAGGAGGGACGCGCGCACACCGCGCCGCTCCTCAGACGGCGAGAGCCTCCGCATCCTCGACGGGCGATGCGGCCAATCAGGAGATCAGCATCTCCTTCGATGGAGTCGTCCTTCGTCGAGTGAGCCGCCGTGGTGATAACGATCTCCGCGCGTACGCCACATCGGTGCGGCGCGCAGGCGTTCAGGTTGTCCCAGCCACCGTCTGATAGTGGTATCAGCCCGTGCGGTTTCTGCGCGATGTGCTGTGCGTTTGTGTTCATTGTTTCCACGGGCAGCTCAATGCACGCTGATGATTTCTACGACCATGTACTTGCTCCTTTGGCGGTTTTTCCACTGATAATCAGTGTTTCTATTCATTCTACTACAAAAATCCCGCCTAGAAAGGTGTCGCCCTTTTTTTTGTCAGAGTACTAAGGAATCGCGTTTCTGCGTGAAGAATCCGCTGATAAAATGAGGTATGCTGAATTGGCGTAGAATTTTTGTCGATTGAGGCGCCAAGCCGGACGCCGCAGAGCTATGTGGAAGTTTGCTGAAAAGCAGGCGAAAAGATCGTCAGATAATCATGCCAGGTATCCGACCCTTCCTGGTCACGATGAAAATAATTGGATTGACGGAAGGAATACCCGTAAACCCACGAAACTATTCGCCGCCTTCGGCGCCCTCCTTGCCCCTGCTCTCGCCTGCGGCGAGGCCAGCATCGGTAGCGGCATCAGCATCAACATACCGACTCGCACGCCCGCATGCGCGGCGTGAACACCACCGCCGAGGTGCGCATCGGCGTCCTTTGAGGAGCTGACCGTGAACGAAAAGAGCGGCCCGTCTCCTGCGAACTGACCGGTACGCAACGGGGCACGGGCATATACCGTCCTTGCATCCGACGGGACAGAACTATGACTTTGCCCTGCTGCGAAGGGGCGTGAATCTGGCGCTGGTCGGACGGCATGGCACGTTCGCAGGCACAACAGACGTATACCGCTCGCGCCGGAGGCGCATCCGAGGAGCTGACCGCCGAGGATGAGCCGCAAAGACGTATAAGGAGCTGCGGGATCATTGCCGTCCCTCGTCGCCCGGCAGGGCTAGAAGGTTTGAAGATGTCCTCGTCTGCCGCCGTGCCCGGTATACGCAGTGCCGGCGCATCCCGCGCATCCGGCGACATCGTGATCAGCACGGGCGGCTGGGATCATGGTGATGTTCCGGTAGCTTCGACAGCCCTCGCTTGCAGGCGGTCGTGTACTCAAATCCCCGCCTAAATACCTGCGGTTCAAACGCGCTGCGCGGACGGTAGAAATCCGCAGGCAGGTCGCACACCTTCCTGCCCTGCTCCGCTAAAGTTGCCGTGAGCATCGTTGCTATAGGTTTTATAGAACGATCAGCAATAGAGTGGCCTAAGGATAACGGTGCCAGAACTGAATTATCCATCAATGCGGACGACTTCGGACGACGTCCGCATCAGTATGCCATCGAAACAGCCGTGCGGAGGCATGCTGCGCTCTAAGCAATCATGGCAGGCGGCGCGGCGTTTGCAGATGCGAAGCGGAGCTCGCCGTGCGAACACCGCGCTCGAGGGTCGGCACATCCACCTCACGCTCGTCGACGCTGCCGTCCTGCCGCCCGCAGGATCGACCTCGTCACGGGAGGCAGATTCCTCCCGATCACACAGCGCTGACCCGTGCGCGTACTGCGCGGCATGGTGCACGCGGACGAGGTGCGCGCCACGGGCTCGCGGCACAGCTGCGCCGCGTCACGGCGGCGGGCATCACGCCGACGCACCGACAGCCATCCAGCACATGCGTCCTGCCCGGCGTCATTGACGTCGCGCTCGATCTCTGCGTGGCGGCGCATATCCCGCCATGCCGTGCGCCCTACGCGCGCCGCTCTTTTGCAGGACAGTTCGGCGGCGTGGGGCGGCGGTTCATCGGGCGCGGGGCTCGCCGCTTCGCGCATCGTGCGGCAGCAAAACGCAGCGGCACGCATTACCGTCCCGAGCACTTCGCGGGCATCGTCGCGGGTGGGGCGGTCGATACCGCCGCCCCCTCACACAGATCGCCGCACAGCTCGCGGACGGCACGACGGAGGTCATGCTCCATCCAGTACGGACAGCGACGCTCATCGCGACTGCCGCTGGTGACATGACTGCAGCGGGCTCGCCGCCGCCATGCCCCCGGGTGCGCGCGGCGCTTGCGGCGGAGGGGCGGCCGTCGTCAATTTTTCAGGCACTGGCACGGTAAGGGGCACATGGACAAGATCCTGTCATCGTGCCCTGCTGGCAGGGCAAGGTCATCCCCATTTCTACGAGGCTGTGACGGCGGCGACCGCTGCCGTCGAGGACTTCATTTCCCTATCTCTTCATCGACGACTGGCGGCCGTGACGGGACGCTCGACGCGGTCGCACGCGCCGACGCACTGGCCTAATGTCCGCTATCTCAGCTTTACGCGCAATTTTCGGCAAGGAGCCGCGATGATGGCGGGGCTCACGACTTTGCGGACAGCGACGCCGTAATAAATGTGGACGCGGATCTGCGGCGTCGCCCGCCCTCGGCCCGACGATGGTTGCGGCGTGGCGCGCGGGCTACGACGATGTCTGCGGCAAGCGCACCGGATCGGAAGGATGAGACTTTCCTCAGCGCGATGGCCAATTTCTTACCACCGCTCCATGCGGGCGGTCAGCCGCTTTACCCTGCGGCGCGACGTGGGCGACTTTCGCCTGCTCGATCATCGCTGCGTCGCGGCGCTACGCCTGTTGCTGGCGATCAGCGTTTCCACGAAGGGCTCTTCCGTGGGAATTTTGGGGTTCAAGAAAAAGGTCCCACTTTCAGGTGCAGCCGCGTGCGGCGGGCAGAGAACTGACGTGGAGCTATCTCGCGCTGCTCTCGCTCGCCGTCGAGGGGATCACCTCCTTTGACCGCGCCGCTGCACTGAAACGAGCGGTGCTCGGTCTCATCGTCTCGCGCTTGCGCTCTGCTTTACATGGTCGTCGTGCTCGTCGGTGCGTGATCTACGGCGACCCTGGCCGGCTATCAAACCGCTCCATGACCGTCCTGCTCTTTCTCGGCGGCGTGCGGCTACTCTCGCTCGGGATCATCGGCAGTACCTCGGACGCGTCTTTACGGAGCAAAGCGGCGGCCGTGCTATCTGATCGACGAGCTGGATGGGGAATTTGATACCGCAGCCGCCAGGAGAATGCAGTGACACCGGCGGGCGTGGAGGCACCGATACGCGCGACGGCACTCCACAGCCGCCGCCATTTTTGCTTATGCTCGCGCTCAATCCTGGATGCTTGCCTCCACCGCGGCGAGCTTCGACTGCTGCCGATGATCTGGAGACGGGCGTACCCATCGCACGCTCGCTCCGATGTCTCCACCTCCGCCATGCAGCACCTCACGCACACACGGCGGGCTTGTAGTCACAGTGTTCTGTCTCTGTGACCTCTTCCTCTGGCTCAACAAGCCGCTCTTTGACCTTAAACTTCCTCCTTCGCTCCTCGGTAACCGTCATGATTACGCCACGCCCGCTCTACCGCGCTGCCGGGCGCCAGGGCTGCTTGACAGCGCGCTCCTCCCTCTGGCTCTCTGCCGCATTTCGGCGAGGTCGCCGTGTGGAAAAGCGGCTCAGGCGGTCTATCTCTGGTCAGCACGGTGCCGCCTTCCTCTTTCCTCCTGCCGCGCAATCACACGCTGAAAAACGTACAGCAAAAA
>BNJT01001090.1_pt1 | contig 46561 bp, 41 predicted proteins | sample 8540491 | NCBI WGS metagenome assembly BNJT01 (sample SAMD00202455, study PRJDB9452) | human saliva metagenome | host: Homo sapiens | reverse complement strand
GCTTCGTAAGAAACAGTTTTGACAAAGTGGTAGAATCGCAATCGTAGGGGTATTATCATACTGTTTACTGAGAAAGATGGTTATAAACTTGCTGTGAAGAATTACAATTGCTTCTCGTCAGAGAATGAAGATGGTGGTGTTTATTTTGCTCCAGAGTTGGGTGTAATCATAAAGGATAGTAAGCTATATTTACATTATTACCATGGTAGATATGGTTATTGGGAGTATTGTTTCCGTTATCAGAACTCAGATTTTATGCTTATAGGCTATGAAGCGTCTCATGATCGTGGACCAGTAGTCTTATTTAAAACGAGCATCAACTTTCTTACAAGCATTAAATATGATGATGAGAATATTAATGCTTACAACTTTAATGATGATTCTGATGATGACTCTGAAATAGATGAAGTGTTCAAGAGGACTGTTGTTAAGTTGAAGAAAAAGCCATTAATGAAACTCTCGGAAATAGAAGACTTCGACGAACTCAAGTATTAATTGCTATCTGAAACGAATGGATTATGAATAAAAGAGTTTGTATGTTGTCGTTTTGTTCTTAGTTTTTGAGAAGGTCCCTTATATCGCTTTTGGTAAATAAAACGAGTTGAACATGTAGCTTTTAAGGTCTGTGTAGAGTTATCGAGCGCTTGCCTTTAAAACATATAGAGCGTAAGAATCGGCTCAAATACCATTCTTTCTACTCGTTTTTAGGCTCGCGATGAGCCGATAATCCGCTTTTTATTGCTATATTTGCACCGATTAAAGATTGTAAATTATGAATGAATCAAGAAACATATTGCAATATCTGCATTATCATCCACTCTCTTCTCGTGGTGATATTACTGCTGGAACGGCTTTCAAAGGTAGTGATGCAACTTTGAAACGTGTGATAGCAGCAGGCATTAAGGCTGGTGACATCGTGGCAGAAGGAAAGGCACGTGCTACTCGTTATAGGCTTTCTCCCCAAGCCCAGTTACTGATGCCACTCAATCTTGATACCTATTTCTCACTTGAAGTGGATGAACGACAGGTGCATAGCAGTTACAATTTTGAGTTAATAAATGGTCTACTCACAGAAACAAGACTTTTCTCAGACAAAGAGCAAACTCACCTTGATGCGTTACAAGATGAATTTCGGCAGCATGTCAATGAGTTGACTGATAATGAGTATCGTAAGGAGATGGAGCGATTAGGAATTGATCTTAGTTGGAAGTCTTCGCAAATAGAAGGTAACACATATACTTTGCTTGAAACAGAACGTTTGCTCCGTGAGAGTAAGACTGCAGAAGGTAAGACAAAAGAAGAGGCTGTGATGCTACTCAATCATAAGGATGCTTTGAACTTTATTCTTGATAACCCAGACTATCTACAGGAACTAACGGTTAGTCATATAGAAGATATTCACCAATTACTAACAAAGGATCTCTCTATAGATAAAGGTCTTCGTCGTCATCGTGTTGGTATTACTGGAACCAATTACCATCCTTTAGACAACGAGTTTCAAATCCGTGAAGCTATGAGAGATGCTTGTAAGCTAATCAACAGTAAATATAATATCTTTGAGAAAGCCTTACTCACACTCTTACTCCTGTCTTATATTCAACCCTTCTTAGATGGGAATAAGCGTACAGCACGTATTACGAGCAATGCAATACTTATTGCTAATGACTATTGTCCACTTAGTTTTCGTTCTATAGACTCAATAGACTATAAGAAAGCTATGCTCATCTTTTATGAGCAGAATAACCTTTATGCTTTTAAGCAAATATTTATAGAACAATTTGAATTTGCCGTAAAGGAGTATTTTTAATACTAAAGAAGATGTGAAGGTTGATTTATATTTACGCTTTTTGAGTCGCTAACTTAGAAAAAGAGGATGGTGTTTGTCTTGAAAGTGGGAGAGATTTGTAGTCGGATTATGCTGTAGACAAAAGTGTAGATGGTCTTTGAGAATGTTTCAAGGTAGCTTATACTTATTCGGAAGTTATTAGTATTTGGACAAAACTTTCCTCTATTAGGTTGTCATTATCGCCTTACCACGTTTATTATAATGATTATAAAGCCCTCTCTTTTGCTCTTTTAGTAGATGTGTTGGTGCTCCGCACATGTGGTGCTGATACTTCGCACGTGTGGTGCTGATGGTAAACACCAATGGTGTTAAGCACTAAAAAGCTTGCAAAAAGTTCTCGGAATGGGAGCTAATTGTTGTTAGGAAAGAGATGTACTACCATGAGTAAAGATGCTTTATTTGATAAAGGGAAACTTACTCTTACGAAAACAATACGGAAAAAGGCAATTATAAAGTGTGGAGATTCACACATTATAATTGCCTTTTAAGGTTATTTAAAAAAGCCGATGAGGCTTATCTTATCCCACTTGACTACCTGTTTCACCTCACCCATGGTTGTTGTAACGGTGAGTGAACCATCGAAGTTAACGGCAGAGAGAATCATTCCCTGACTTTCGATGCCCATCATCTTGCGAGGAGCAAAGTTAGCAACGAAGAGAACGTCCTTACCTGTGAGCTGCTCTGGCTCATAGTAGGCAGCAATACCGCTGAGGATAGTGCGCTCAACACCAGAACCATCATCGATAGTGAACTGCAAGAGTTTCTTACTCTTCTTCACTCTCTCACACTTGATGATATGTCCTACACGGATATCAAGTTTCTCGAAATCTTCGAAAGGAATGTCCTTCTTAATTGGTTCAGCCTTGTAGGAAGCGGCTTCGTTAGCCTTCTTAGTCTCTTCTAACTTTTGAAGCTGAGCATCAATAGCCTCATCCTCAATCTTCTCGAAGAGCAGTTCTGGCTCAGCCAACTGCTTACCAGCTGCGAGGAGTTCGGTAGAACCGAGTTCACTCCAGTCATACTCCGTCATGTTTATCATCTCACGAAGTTTCTTACTGCTGAATGGCAAGAATGGTTCGAAGGCAATACTGAGGTTGGCAACGAGTTGAAGCGAGATGTAGAGAATGGTCTCTACACGCTTAGGGTCGGTCTTCCAGAGCTTCCAAGGCTCTGTCTCTGCGATATATTTATTACCGATGCGAGCGAGGTTCATAGCCTCTTTCTGTGCCTCACGGAACTTAAAGATATCGAGGTAAGCCTCTACCTTTGCCTTTACGTCCTTGAACTCTTGGATAGTCTGACGGTCAATCTCCTCCAACTCACCACAAGCAGGAACCACACCGTTCCAATACTTCTTTGTTAATTGCAATGCACGGTTAACGAAGTTACCATAAACAGCAACGAGTTCAGAGTTGTTACGCTCCTGAAAGTCTTTCCAAGTGAAGTTGTTATCTTTGGTTTCTGGAGCATTTGCTGTCAATACATAGCGCAGCACATCCTGCTTTCCTTCAAAGTCGCGGAGGTACTCGTGGAGCCATACTGCCCAGTTCTTACTTGTAGAAATCTTATCATCTTCAAGGTTAAGGAACTCATTTGATGGTACGTTATCAGGCAAAATATAATCGCCATGCGCCTTCAACATAGTTGGGAAGATAAGACAGTGGAACACGATATTGTCCTTTCCAATGAAGTGAACAATACGTGTCTCTGGGTCTTGCCACCACTTCTGCCAGTTGCCGAAGTGCTCTGGATCCTTTTCGCAAAGCTCCTTAGTGTTTGAAATATAGCCGATAGGCGCATCAAACCATACGTAAAGAACCTTGCCCTCAGCTCCCTCTACTGGTACAGGAATACCCCAATCAAGGTCGCGGGTCATAGCACGTGGCTGGAGATCCATGTCTAACCAGCTCTTACACTGACCATAAACGTTTGGTCGCCACTCCTTATGATCCTCCAAATCCACTGCTTCAGCCACTCTTGATAGTCATTCAAAGGCAGGTACCAGTTCTTAGTACGCTTGATGACAGGCTGTGAACCAGAGATGGTTGAGTGTGGATTCTTCAGCTCCATAGGGCTAAGGTCGCTACCACACTTCTCACATTGGTCGCCATAAGCATTTGGATTGCCACAGTGAGGACACTCACCCATGATATAACGGTCGGCAAGGAACTGGTGAGCTTCTTCATCATAGTACTGCTCACTCTCCTTCTCGACGAGCTTACCATCATCATATAGCTTACGGAAGAAGTCTGAAGCAAACTTGTGGTGAGTCTCACTTGTTGTGCGACTATAGATGTCGAAGGAGATGCCAAACTCTTCAAAAGAGTCCTTTATCAACTTATGATAACGGTCACATACGTCCTGTGGAGTGATACCTTCCTTCTTAGCACGGATGGTGATAGGCACACCATGCTCGTCACTACCACCAATGAAAGCTACTTCTCGCTTCTTCAATCGGAGATAACGTACGTAGATATCGGCAGGAACATACACACCAGCAAGGTGTCCTATATGTACACCACCATTCGCGTATGGCAATGCTGCGGTGACAGTGGTGCGCTTAAATTTCTTTTCTTCCATATCTGTTTGATTATTTATTTTCTACTGCAAAGTTACAGTAAATAAGGTAAATGACAAAGGAAATGAGTGTGTAACGTAATAATAAACTTTTATCACTCTGACGGATGGGGCTTATATGACCATCCGACAAACATTTAGAAAGTGATTATAGGTTACTTTTAAGCGAAGAGTTTGATGCTTAAAATGTTGGTATTTACTGATAATACTTCTCTTTGTGATGACTCTTTGTTACAAAGGAAGGTCAAAACTCATCTGTTCTTGTGTAATAGGATGAGTAAATTCAAGGTGTGTTGCATGCAGCCATAGGCGTTCAGACCGTTGCCCATAGAGGTTGTCACCAATGATAGGGGATCCCAATCCATCTGGATGAGCACAATGAACGCGCAGTTGGTGGGTACGACCAGTTAGCGGGTAGAGTTCAATCTTCACTGCTTTCAATGTTTCTTTTCCGTATGTTGTCTTGCCGATAATACGATATTCGGTGATAGATTGTTTTCCATTAGTTCTATCAACACGCTGTCGAGGACGGTCGTCTGGGTCGGGAGAAAGCGGAAGTTCTATTCGTCCCTCTGCTGGTAACTGCTTTTCGAGGACAGAGAGAGGAAGCAGAGCAACATACTTCTTCTTTACAATTCGCCCAATAAACTGTGCTTGCAAAGCCTTATGAACCTCAGAAGTACGCGCAACAACGAGCAAACCACTTGTCGCCATGTCTAATCGATGTACCATGAATGCATCGCTCTTACCCTTCCATCGCTCCTTTAGAATACTATAAACAGATGGCTGACAGCTCTTTCCTGGTACGGAAAGTAAGCCTGATGGCTTGGCAATGACTGCAAGATAATCGTCTTCATAGAGTATTTTTAGCCCTTCAGAAGGCACAGTTTCTGTTTCATTATTTGTTCTATCGCAATCCTTATAGTCAACGTCTATCCCTTCCAACATCCACTCCAAGATAGGTTTACACTTTCCATTACAAGCAGGATAGTAGTTTCCATGCTGTCTTATCTCGGTCTTTGGCGATGGTCCCCACCAAAACATAGCCATGCTAATAGGCTTAAAACCATGCAGAAAGGCATATTGTAAGAGTTTTGGTTCACAGCATTCACCAGCTCCAGAGGGAGGAAGTAGCGAAGCTGCAAGACACTCTTTTGTAGCACGCTCAGCAGTGTTTGCACTTGTTATATGAGCAGCCTTCGTACGTGCAGGACTGTTCTTCAGATAGTAATCATGGAAGATATCGAGCAAGTTTTTATGTTCTCCGCATGCATTAACGAGTGAGAACTGAGAGAAAGCCAACGTTGTAGGCGGTCAGACTTCATTTTTCGCTCTCGTTTCCATGCTGTTATCTGTTCCTGATAGGCGTTTACGATAGTTTGTGCAGCGGTAATCTGCTCTGCGTAAGTTTGTTTCTTACGGTGCAATTCCGCTTTAAGAAACTGGCTCTGGCGTGTCATTTCGTTTCGTTCTGCCTCTGAAATAAAAAGCCTCCTTACGACGTTTATCACGCAAGAACTTAGCCCCTTGCATCACCTTTCGAGCTTCCTCGATAGCCTTTTCAGCCTCCTGTTGAATCGTTTTTAGGTTTTCCTTTGCTTGTCGATAGGCTGTTGAGGCTTTTAGTTGGGCTATCTGTTGATTTAATTGGCTAATCTCTGCCTCATGAATTTTGAAGTAACCATCGGGCTTAAGATAGTCGAAAACAGCTGGAACAAAGTCTTCTCCTTCGTTTGCAATCTGTCCTGAATAAGCTTGCAGATAGCCAATCTCTCCGTTTTCGCTCAACAATCAGAACGCCATACATCTTCCCTTCGGTAGGTTCAAGAGGAAGGTTTGCCTGTAACTGCTTGATTGCAGCACAGCAAAGAGCGTCCGGTTCGTAATCGAAAGGATTATTAAACCGAGCGGGTAGGGGCTGTTCTGATAGGATAGGATGAAACTTCATGATGCAAAGGTAAGGAATAGTTGACAAGTAAACAAGTTTATGGAGTTGACAAGTGGACGAGTTTACGGGTTGACAAGTTATTTGTTTAGAAGTTTAGAAGATGACAAGGTGATGTGTAAACAAGTTGCTTGTAGTTGAGTGATATGAGGTCGGTGGAGAAATGAAAGGCAACAATAAATGGAAAAAGCACGCTTTTCTCTGAGAAAAACATTACTTTTGTCGCTATGAAGAAAACCTTTCTTTTATTTTTTTGATAGTAATCTGCTGTGGGCTATCTGTGATGGCACAGCAACAGAATAAAGATGGACAAGACCGCCCAAAGGTAGGTCTTGTGATTGGTGGTGGTGGTGCGAAAGGTGCCGCAGCCATAGGAATACTGAAGGAATTGGAGCGGGCACAAATACCAGTCGACTATATTGCAGGAACAAGTATTGGGGCGATTATTGGCGGATTATACGCACAGGGCTATCGTGCAGACGACCTCGAAAAACTCTTTTGTTCGCAGAATTGGTTGGCACTCTTGTCAGATAGAGATACAACACTTGTCGGAAAGGTTTACAAGGAAGCAGATGGAGTAATTTATATCTTCGGTTTTCCTGTACGGAGAAAGGCTGATGCGAAAGAGAAGAAAGGCTTTGGAATGTTACATGGCGACCACATCTACAAATTTCTTGACTCTCTCGTGTGTAATTCTCCAGTACAACGTGGTACCGTTGACAAGGCCATCCCCTTCTCGTGTGTAGCCTTTGACATTCGTCGTCAACAAGAAGTAGTACTCGATACAGGTTCTTTGGTGCGTAATATGCGTGCCAGTATGGCTATCCCCGGTGCGTTCAAACCAGTACGGATAGACACACTGATGCTGGTAGATGGCGGTATGGGAAATAATCTTCCAGTGGATGTTGTACGAAAGATGGGGGCAGATATTGTTATTGCAATCGACCTTCATCAGCAAAAACATGATGATTATCGTTCGCCTTTTGGCTTTCTGAAGGGTATGGGAGGTATTTTGAAATGGATGGCAGAACGTCCTGATATTAAGAAATACAATGTCAATCGAACGCAAGCAGACCTTTACATTAATCCTGATTTAGGTCCTTATGGTCTTACTAATTTCAGTACAAAGGCTATAAAAGCTATTCTTCAAATAGGCGAGGAGACTGGATTGCAGTATCGAACGCAGATGGAAACTTTCATGAAAGACCATCAACGATGATTTATTTTCATGAAAATAAATATTTTTCTTCATGAAAGTAAATATTTCTTTTCACGTAAATAAATCTTTTTGTTCATGAAAATAACTTGCAACAATGCTGTTTTAGGGCTTTCAAAACAGCATTGTTAGACTTGAAAAATCATCTTTTTAAAAGGCTTAAAGTTACCTTTTCTTCGTTCCACAGCTATCTTGTATGCGCTCATAAAACTGTCCGAGGATGTTGAGCATATCATCGGGCAAATAGCTGATAGCCTTTTCAATCATCCATTCTGGTACCTGATAATAGGCTTCAGCAACCGCACCAGCAATGCAAGCCTTCGTGTCTGTATCGCCATCGCATAGTACAGCGAGGCGGATGGTCTCCTCAAAACTATTGGCATCCATGAAGCAGCGTAGTGCCATCGGTACGGTTTCCTGACAGGTTCCGTCAAAGTGTCCTTCAGAACCAATCTTCTTAATATCCCGCATAGGTGGTAGCTTATATCCAAAGAACTTTTCAACTTTGCGCTCGACATCCGACTTAGAAAAGCGCATCAAGCGTAGCCAACAGATTGCTTCAGCAATACATTGTGCGCCCTTAATACCTTCGGGGTGGTTATGACTTACGATAGCACTCTTCTTGGCTTCCTCAATTACATCTTCCCATTCGTCAAAGAGCCAACCAATAGGGCTGACACGCATTGCAGAGCCATTGCCACATGAATCCGTAGGCTGTGGATTGTCGGAGTTAATCCATTGATAAAATCGCTTGCCATATCCGCCCATTGGGGCTGGATAACGATGGCACCAGTCGAGCAGACTCTCCTGATAGTCACGTTCATTCAGCACCGCATCGGCAATAGCGATGGTGCAGATCGTATCATCTGTGTAAGAACAATCGGGTGTAAAAAGCTCAAACCCTTGCTGTGGAGTTTCTCCGAATTCGAAGCGTGAGCCAACAATATCTCCTATAATAGCACCAATCATGAAGTTTCTTTTTAGTCTCTCCGTTACTTGAGAGGGGATTGAAAAAATACTATCGGGGTATATGTTTCCTTTTGGTTGTTAGTAGTAAATCTATATAAAAAAATGATAATCAGATTCTTCTCTCTTACAAGGGAGAGGATAAGAAATGATGTTTAGTACTCCGACCGGGAATCGAACCCGGATCAAAGGTTTAGGAAACCTACGTTCTATCCATTGAACTATCAGAGCGAGTATTTCAAGCTTTACTTTGCTACCGTAGGATAGCTGTGCAATAGCTCTTGTCTGCAAAGTTAGGAAAAAAAAAGTTATATATATTGTGAAACAATTGATTTTTTACCTTTCCCTTATCGTTCTTGCTGGTGTTTTTACCTAAATAAGGCTGTATCAAGAGGCATTGTGTGCTACTTGATACAGCCAGTCTTATTGTTGTAAAGTAGGATTCTCCTTGCTTTATGCTCCGTGGAAGAGATACTCCTGCTGAATGTCTTGTGTCATCAGCGTAAAGAGTTTCTCTTGTAGACGATCGGCAAGGTCGAGTGCACTGTTAAGAATCTTATCAGAGAACGCCTGTAACAGGTCTTGTGCATGGAGAGGTTGCGTCTTATAGATGCGTAGATATTCTTCTTCCATCTCACGTTGACGCTGATCGGTCTCAGCTTCAAACTTTGCATACGCCTCTTTGATGATAGGAGCATACTTGTTATAGTTGGTCATACCCAAAACCATTATCTTGCGGAATTTCCAATAAGCAGAGTCAGCACTTGACTCACCATTACCCTTCGTGTAAGCCTCTGGATAAGAAGTAATACCCTGATAGAGTGGGAGGAACACACCGAGGTCTGCCATTCCCATAGCAACGTAATTCACACAACCGATAGCCTGTGGGAGTTCTGGGCGTACCTGCAAGAGGTGGGTCTGTGTGGTACGGAAGATAGAGACAGGACGGTAAGGTTCCTTTGGATTGCTATTGAGATATGGGTCGTGCTCCGTATTGTCGTAGTGGAAGCGGAATGCAGTGCGGAGTTCGGTCAGTGTAACCTTGTGCGCAGCCTTGGCAAAGACAGGGAAGGTGTTTTTTGTTACGTCATTCTTGATTTCTGGAGAGAATAACTGCTGTAAACCCCATACACGTGGGTAGTTATAGGTGGTGTCAAGTTTGATATCACGTGCGTAAGCCTCATGGAAATCAAAGGCTCCCTGTGCTGGATTGTAGAGTCCATGCTTCTCAGCAAACTCAATCAAGTCGGCTGATGCGAGGTAATTTTCCTTATCATTAGGGTCGTAGGTGCGGAAACGACTCTGGTTACCAGTTACGAAATACTGATCCTTTGGCATACGGCAAGCCAACCAGCGATGGCCGCAAGCTGTCTCCAAGTACCATATCTCCTTGCTATCAACAAAGCCGATACCGAAGCCCTCAGCAATACCATGTTTCTCGATGAGCATACCCAATCGCTCAACACCTTCGCGGGCGGTGTGGACGTAAGGTAGGGTAATGTTGAAGACAGAGTTCTCTGCCACACCATTCTCTACCAATGGGTCGTGTTTCAACACCTCGTCATTGCTGAAGATACTCTCCGTAGCACTCATTCCTACACCTGCTGTGTTGAAACCAGCACTGCCCCAATGGCCGTGAAGATTATACGGAGAAAGGGCAGAATAGCCCAAAGCCTTCTCTGGGAGTTCGCAACGGAAAGGGCTATCCTTTGCAACGAACTCGCATGGACCATTGTCCGTATCTTCAAAAATCTCGTAATTCTTAGCTTCCATAGCGTCCCAGTCCTCTGAACGCGCTACTATCATAGAACCATCAGCAGTCTGTTCTTGACCAACGATGATGGTTGTACACTCTGATGGGAGTTTGTGCTCAATTTGCACATTGTTTGTTTTCATAAGCTTAAAAGTCTTAGTTCTTATTGTTAATTACTGATGACAAAAATAGTAAATAATCGTGGAAGTGGTGTAAGAAGTTAGGATAAAAATGATAAATAAGGGCTGTGAAGAGGCAAAATACCCACATATAGTTATTACTATGGAGTCTTTTATAGAGTTCAAGGTTGGAATATAGAGGGAAAAGTGTTATTTTTGCAGAGTGTGATATATGATAATAGTGTTTGTTGAAAGGCAATAAAAACGTGATTATGAAGAAAGTTAAGTATCTTTTCTTTTTGTTGAGTCTTTGTATGACACTTCTTTCTTGTACTGATAAGAAACCCGTTAGTCAGTCGCAGAGAGCGTCTGTACAGCAGGAAGATAGTGTGCTTGTAAAGAAGGTTGATAGTGTTAAGGTTGCAAAGAAGCAGCCACTGACGTATAAGATTCTTGTTCCTTTTAATTATCGTTTGTGTAATCCAGATACGATAATCAACCGAAATTGGGTTGAACTCTATAAAGATGGGAAGGATTATTATGTTGGTAAAGCTCGGTATGGTATTGAGATGAGAGAGGATATGTGCTCAAGTACCATTCCAACATACCTGGCAGAAAGCGAAACACGATATTGTTTGTCAATCAGTTGCCAATAAAGAAGGGAAAAGTTAAGATTGCTGATGTTGCATTTTCAGATAGTACTTACCTGGAACCAGGCTCTGTAAGGAATTTTACTTTTGCTGGAAAGCATTATAAGTTAGAGGCAAAGGCGCAGGGAGAAAGCCAATTAAAGAACTATACATTATTGCTGAATGGAGAACGAATAGTTAGGGAGGCAAGGGTCGATGCAGCAAGTTTTGCACTTCTGTTTGCAGGTGATTTGGATGGAGATGGGAAGTTAGACCTTGTTCTTTCCTTACCTACAGATTATGAGGAACTCCGTGTTGCCTTGTTCTTATCATCTTGTGCGCCCCCTGGTTTGCAAATAGGTAAAGTCGCAGAGATAGAGGATGACTTCAGTTGTTAAGCCCTTTCTGTTTTTTATTCGTTGTAGAATGGATATTAGATAAAAAGTGTTATATTTGTAAAGTGTTTGAAACTGAGATAAAAAGATATGATGAATTGGTAGCAGAGTATCAAGAAAAGATAGTGCTGCCAATGGGAAAGAAGGCGTTTAGAGAGTATTCTGAAATCCTTTTTTCCTGCCATAGCTGTGGTATAGAAGGGTCTTCTTTCTCAGTAGATGATACACGTTGTCTGTTTGAAGAGCAGTTAGGCTATCATCCAGTTGGTAAGTCTTTGCTGGAGTGTCAGGAGATGGCAGACCACTTTGCTGCATATGAATGGATGCATAATCATTTAGATCACCCTTTTGATGTCGAACTATTGAAGACCATCAATAGGTTGGTAACACTTCGTACGCTCACTTATAAGCAGGCAGATACCGTACCTGGGGAGTTTACAACGGTAGATATGGCAGCTGGTGATACGGTTTTTGGCGAACATCAGGGATTGGTGGCACAGGTACCACGACTGATGTCTTCAACAGCTGAGATGATGAAACGTGGAGAACTTCACCCTATGATTCTTTCTGCTCGGTTCCATGGTTTCTTTGAATACCTACATCCTTTCTGTGATGGGAATGGGAGAACAGGTAGGTTGTTATCCAGCTTCATCTTACTACGTCATGATTATCCAGAATTGATTATCCAGAAAGAAGATCGCCAAGAGTATATTGCTGCTTTGCGAACCATACGGATGGAAGGGACGGATGAACATCTAATTGCGTTCTTCTTTAAGGCAGCTACAAAGCAAATGGAAAAATGCTTTGGCGCAGAAAAAAAGCAGAATAGTCGTACAATGTTCTTTTTTTAGTAATCTACTTTCTTTTTATACTTAGTGTGCAAAGTGTGCTTTTATTTATATATAATATCGTTTTAATTATTTACAAGCAACTTGTTTACTCGTCTACTCGTTAACTTGTCAACTACAAAAAGATATGCTTCAGGAAAGTCCAATACAACTCTTACAACGTCAGCGTTTACTGCTCCAAATGGAGTATTATGCCGAGAAAGAAGCCTTTAGAAAGCAGACTGAGGCTGCTGGTATGCAGCGGAAAGTGAAACGAGGTGACGCTTGGTTTCCGTTAAGAGTGGGCAAACGATTTTATAATGGACTCAACCAACTGTGCATTGAGGTGTTTCGTACACAGGATGGGGATTTAGAGCATAACTTTGAAAGTGGTCGTCCACTCCTTTTCTTTAAGTTTATTGAGACGGAGAAGGGGACTCCTAATAAGGCTATTCAGCTGAAATACTATGGTTTTACGGGTACTGTATCGTATGTAGAGGGCGACAGAATGGTTGTTGCTGTCCCTGACTCTGCACCCTTATTAGATCTACAATCTGCTTCAGAGCAGATTGGATGTCAATTAGGTTTTGATGAAACGAGCTATCAAATGATGTTTGATGCGTTAGACCGTACCATGAAAGCAAAGGGAAATAGATTGGCTCATCTTCGCGACTTGTTCTATTCACGACAAAAGGTTGAGAAGTTCTCCTTTGCTCCTATTCGATTACCTTGGCTGAATCCAACACAAGAAAAGGCTGTCAATGAGGTGTTATGGGCAAAGGATGTGGCGGTAGTTCATGGTCCACCGGGAACAGGTAAGACGACAACATTGGTCGAAGCGATCAACGAAACACTGATGCGAGAAAGCCAGGTGATGGTTTGTGCGCAGAGTAATATGGCTGTAGATTGGATTTGTGAGAAGCTTGTCGACCGTGGTATCAATGTTCTTCGTATTGGTAATCCTACCCGAGTGAACGATAAGATGTTAGGTTTTACATACGAAAGGAAGTTTGAAGCACATCCAGACTACCCACAGTTGTGGTCGATTCGGAAGGCTATTCGTGAACTGAGGAACAACAGAAAGAAAGGTTCTGAAAGCTATCATCAGAAGATGGACAGGCTGAAGAGCCGTGCAACAGAACTTGAGATACGTATCAATGCCGAGTTGTTTGGAGAGGCACGTGTCGTTGCTTCCACCCTCGTTGGTGCTAACAGTAGGATAATGGAAGGTCAGAAGTTTACGACTTTGTTTATCGATGAGGCTGCACAAGCCCTTGAAGCTGCCTGCTGGATAGCCATTCGCAGAGCGTCGAGAGTAATATTTGCGGGTGATCATTGTCAACTCCCACCGACTGTAAAAAGCATTGCTGCGCTGCGTGGAGGCTTGGGAAAGACCCTGATGGAACGTATCGTAGAGAATAAACCTGAGGTTGTAACGCTGTTGAAGGTGCAGTATCGAATGAACGAAGAGATTATGCGCTTCTCATCCGATTGGTTCTATGGTGGACAGGTGGAGACCGCTCCGCAGATTAAATACCGTGGCATCCTCGATTATGACAACCCAATGGTATGGATTGATACGTCCGATGAGGCTGTCGTTGCATCGTATGATTTAACGGAAAGTGAGGCTAATTCAGCTCCTTCCCAATTGAATAATGACAAGGAAAACGCCTTTCATGAGCAGTTTGTTGGTTCTTCTTTTGGGCGTATAAATAAAGGAGAAGCAGAGCTAACACTCAAGACTTTAAAGGATTATTTCACAAAGATAGGAAAGCATCGTGTATTAGATGAGCGGATAGATGTGGGCGTTATCTCCCCTTATCGTGCTCAAGTGCAGTACCTTCGCAGTCTGATAAAGAAGCGAGAGTTCTTCAAGCCCTATCGAAGTCTTATCAGTGTGAACACCGTTGACGGCTTCCAAGGGCAGGAACGTGACGTGATACTTATTTCTCTTGTGCGTTCCAATGATGATGGTCAGATAGGTTTTTTACGTGATTTACGCCGTATGAACGTGGCTATAACACGTGCCAGAATGAAGTTGATAATCCTTGGTAATGTCCAAACAATGACCCAACACGAATTCTATAAGAAGCTGTGGGAAAGTCTTCCGCAGTCCTAACAGTTATTAGGTTTGTTAGCCCAATTGGCCTTATTTGGCTAATTGGGCTAATTGTTTTATTTATATCCAAATAAGTTTATAGTTTTAAAAAGTAACAGTACTATATTCGGAGCCAATTTTATGAATACATTTTAGTATCTCTTCTTCCCTTTCTTTGGATGGTTTTTTGAACCCATTGATGTAGTTACGTAGCAGGGAAGCATTGATGCCAATGAGTTTTGCAAATTCTGCAATGTTCAGTTCCTTATGTGTAAGGAAAAACCTTTGTAACGCTGTAGGCTCAGCATCCTCATAGGTGAAACTCTCAAAACTGATATCTTCGTCTAAATTGCGCCAGTGAAGACCATCAAATCCGATTTGGTAGCTTTCCCGCTCTTTGTCAGAAGCCATAGCAAGGCGAGGGTACCATAAGAGAGACTGACGAAGTGTACGCCCCTCTTCATCTATACCATATATATATTCTTGGTCGAACCAAACTTTTTTAATTTCCATATCTACCTCCTTAATCCTCAAAATACTCTTTCCAACGTGAGATAATTATATCTTTATTCTCGTCTATTACAAATTTAATCTTCTTCAATTCATTGTTTTTTTAATCCTTTTGCTGATAGCTAACACAAAGTTATTACCATCATAATTATACTTTGCAAAGCCTTCTGCACCCTCCACATGTACGTGGATTGGTTCGTGCTCTCGGCTATAGAAAAAGAATGAAAATCCATAGAATCGAAATATCTCTGGCATAGTATTATCAAGTTTAGTTCACTACAAAGATAGGTATTAGATTTGATACCCACAAGTATTTTTTATTTAATTACACACTGAAAAGTGGATTTATATCAATTTTTTATTTACTTTTGTGTCATAAAAGGAAATCTACTATGTTACAACGAGATTATTTTATTCGCTTGATAGAGGAATTCAATGCTGCAATTTCGCGCTTTCTAACAAAGAAAGATGATGAGTTGAAGCGAGATAAGGACTTGAAAGACCTTTACAGACAGTATGTTGGAGAGTATGATGATTTACGTAATCTCTCCGTTGACGAGCTGTTGACATATGCCAAGGAGCAGTGGAAAGAGGAAGAACGGATAGACAAAATCAATATGGTTGCAGAGTTACTTTATGCCGAAGGAAGCTACAAAGGGCAACCTTTGCGCCAAATACTGTTGGAAAAAGCATACGCTTTATTTTATTATGTTGAGGCGAATGACTCTACATTCTCTATCGACCGACGTCAAAAGATGGAGGCTATGCGACAAGAGTTAGGTAATAAGCTCTCTCAAATAGATTGATGTTTGAGCGGGTAGATACGAAGGAGAGTTATTTAATATCATAATAATATCAAGCTAAACCTAAACCAAATCATTATGCTTGAGAAGAACATTAGAGAACAGATTATCGAGTTGATACACCAGCAGGTAGTACCTGCTGTGGGTTGTACAGAGCCAATGGCTGTGGCATTGTGTACTGCACGTGCTACAGAGTTGTTAGGTCAGAGACCAGAACATATTAGCGTGTTGCTCTCTGCTAATATTCTGAAGAATGCGATGGGAGTCGGTATTCCTGGAACGGGAATGATAGGATTGCCTATTGCCATTGCCCTCGGTGCTTTGGTGGGTAAGTCAGAATATCAGTTAGAGGTTATTAAGGACCTTACACCTGATACATTGGAGGCTGGCAAAACGTTTATTAGTGAGAATCGAATTGATGTCAAACTGAAGGACGGTATCACCGAGAAACTATACATAGAAATCGCTTGTGAGGCTGAGGGATATCGTGCCACAGCTATCATCATGGGTACCCATACGAATATTGTTTTTGAAGAGAAGGACGGTACTGTTCTGCTCGATAAGATGCAACCCAGCACAGCTGCTGACGAAAAAGCACCCCTTTGTCTGAACCTCAATACGGTATGGGAGTTTGCTACAACTACTCCTGTCGATGAGATTGAGTTTATCCTTGAGGCAAAACGTTATAATCTTCGTGCTGCTGCTGAGGCTTTGAAAGGAAACTACGGACATTGTTTGGGTAAGATAATGGACCGTCCTTTGAGTCGCGGAATCTTTGGTAATAGCATCTTCTCACACGTTATTGCGAAGACCGCTTCTGCCTGTGATGCCCGTATGGGTGGTGCTTTGATTCCAGTGATGAGTAATAGCGGTTCGGGAAATCAGGGTATCTGTGCAACTAATCCTGTTGCAGTCTTGCGAAGGAGAATGAGAATACGCGTGAGGAACTTATCCGAGCACTCACCTTGAGTCATCTAACCGCTATCTACATCAAGCAGAGTCTTGGTGCACTCTCAGCCCTTTGCGGTTGTGTTGTGGCAAGTATTGGTTCCAGCTGTGGTATTACTTATCTGATGGGAGGTGATTATATCAATGTTTGTCATTCAGTAAAGAACATGATAGCCAACCTTACGGGTATGATTTGCGATGGTGCGAAGCCAAGTTGTTCACTGAAGATTTCATCGGGAGTGTCAACAGCTATCCTTTCAGCAACACTTTCCATGGAGGGCAAGCACGTAACGTCTGCAGAGGGAATCATTGACGAAGACGTTGATAAGTCTATCCGAAACCTTACAAGCATTGGTAAGGAAGCGATGTGTATTACCGATGATATGGTGTTGAATATCATGACAAATAAGTGCAATTAAAAAGACTATTGCACCCTCAACTCAGTCTTATTGTCGAATTATTTTCATGAAAAAGAAATATTTTTTTGTCGTGAAAATAATATTTATCTTCATGAAAAAGAATTTCTTTTTCATGAAGATAAATTGTTTTTAGCCGTTTTGTAGTATCGAATGGATGTCATTTCATCCTACGCTCGCTCGTATGTTACAATCGTATTAACATACTTCTCTACCTTTATAACACGTATGTTCTCTGGGAGTTTTGGTGCTTCTACACCTTCGTTAACAGTGAAAGGAGCCGATTCTATGCGTATCTCGTCCCATAGTCCTGCATCAAGAAAACTCTGTAAGGTCTTTGCACCACCTTCCACGATGAGACTTTGCTTCTTTTCGGTATAGAGATGCGACAGGATTTCAGTAGGTGTTGCATATTCTCCAGCTTTTGTCGGTTGACTTGTCAGCACCAATTTCTCTGGATTTGGACCGCTCCATTCCCTCACTGTCAGCTGTGGTTGTTCTAATTCTTCCGTTGTTTTCCCAACGAGAATCGCATCATTCTCAGCCCTCATCTTATGTACTAACATCTTTGTGAATGGTGTAGAGATAATCAATGGCTGATAGTCTTTACCCGGCAAGTTGCCAATGTAAGCCACAGAAGGTTTATAGTTACAATCTATTCTATTGTTTCTATTTTCAATAGTTATATTGGCAATGACTTTCTCTGAGTTATTAGGGGAATCTCGATGATTACTCCCCTCCCTTTGGGGGAGGGGTAAGGGAGGGGCTGCTCGCTTCCGCCCACTTCAATATCACATACGGACGATGATGAGTATTATATGTTATAAACCGTTTATTCAGTTCCAAGCACTCTTTCTCCAATACACCCACGGTCACTTCTATCCCTGCTTCGCGAATCTTCTTCACCCCACGTCCTTGCACTTCAGCAAAAGGATCGATGCAACCACATACCACACGGCGCACACCCTTACTGATAATCAAGTCGGCACAAGGAGGTGTTTTGCCGTGATGAGAGCAAGGTTCAAGGCTGACATACACCGTTGCTTCACGTAGCAAAGCCTCGTCTTCCTTCCTTACAGATGCAAAAGCGTTCACCTCTGCGTGCCCTTTGCCACAACGTACGTGGTAGCCCTCACCAATAATCCTACCCTCTTTGCTCACAATAACTGCTCCGACCATTGGGTTAGGCTTAGCAAGTAGCTGCCCATTGCGTGCTAATTGTAAGCAGCGACGCATGTATTTTTTGTCAGTTTCTTCTTGTTTCATTTCATTAAAATTCCTATCTTTGCAGCTATGACATACCAAGATTTATGGCACAGACTCACTCCTTTATATGATGAAGGTGAGGCACAAGCTATCGTTCGGCTTGTGTTAGAGGTGCAGTTTGGCATTACGCTGCCCGATATATATACGGGCAAAGTTAATGAATTATCCCGAGAAGTGGAGGAGGAATTAGAGAAAATCATCTCTCGCTTGGAGCGTTCGGAACCTGTACAGTATGTTTTAGGACGTGAAACCTTTTGTGGGCGCACATTTCATGTGGCTCCGGGCGTATTGATTCCACGTCCAGAGACTGAGGTGCTGTGCCGTTGGATAGAGGAGGATAACAACCAATGTTATTGCGCTTTGCAACCTCCTGTACCCCTGCAGGTGTTAGATGTAGGAACAGGCAGTGGTTGTATTGCTGTTACGTTGGCTGCTGACCTACGCAACTCGGCTGTTACGGCGTGGGATATATCGGGTGATGCACTGCTTATTGCACGTGAGAATGTACATCAATATCAGGTTCGTGTTGAACTAAAGATGGAGGATGCGCTTCATCCTTCAGCATCGGCTATGCAGCAGCAATTTGATATTATAGTGAGTAATCCACCTTACATCTGCGACAAAGAACGGACAGAGATGAAGGAGAATGTGCTTGCGTATGAACCAGAGACGGCACTCTTCGTTCCTGATGATGACCCACTACGTTTCTATCGTGCAATAGCTGAATATGGCGTGCAGGCTTTGTCGGCTGATGGTGTGCTTTATTTTGAGACCAACCCATTGTATATTAATGACGTGAAGGAGATGTTAAACGCGTTAGGTTATAAGCGAGTAGAACTGCGAGAAGACCAGTTTGGTAAACTCCGATTTACGAAAGCCATCCGACCATGATACAGAAACGGCCGATATTAGAGCCGCAAGCCCTGAAAAAACTTGCCGACTTATGTGCGAAAGGTGAGCATTGCTCTGGTGAGATGTTAGAGAAGATGCGCAAATGGGGACTATCAGAAGATGCGCAAGCACGTATTATGGAGAAGTTGATAACGCTGCATTACGTTGATGATAGCCGTTATACGGAGTCTTTTGTGCATGATAAAATTCGCTATAACAAGTGGGGAAGACGCAAGATTGAGCAGGCTCTGTGGATGAAAAAGGTTGATAATGCCGTCTCATCGCCCATCCTCGATGCGGTAGATGACGAAGAATATCTTGAAGTCTTGCGCCCATTGTTAGCGAGTAAGTATCGTACTATCAAAGCAGAGAGCGACTATGAGCGTTCAATGAAGTTGATAAAGTTTGCTATGGGACGTGGTTTTACGATGGATTTAATCCGCAGGTGTATAGATGAAGGAGTCGTTGCTGCGGATGATGATGTAGACTTCGTAGACGATGAAACAGACGATTAGTTTATTGGCTCGCCTGATAGACACCCTTGCTCCTCGTCCTTGTACGGTTTGTGGTAGGCGTCTGACCGTTACGGAGGAGGTGATGTGCGCTTGTTGTAATCACTCTCTTCCTCGCACGGGCTACGCAAAGTCAGGCTATGACAATAAGCTTGTGCGCCTCTTTTGGGGTAGGATTCCCATAGAAAAGGGTACAGCCTTTTTCTTTTATAAAGCCCATTCTGACACCAGTCGTTTGCTTTATCAATTGAAGTATGGCGGTCATCCTGAGATAGGTGAGCGACTTGGGCGTATTGTTGCAGCAGAGTTTGCACAAGATGGCTTCTTCGATGGAATCACAGTTGTGGTTCCTGTACCGCTTGCTCGCCAGCGTGAGCGAGAAAGAGGGTATAATCAAAGTGTGGAGATAGCGCGTGGTATCAGTGCGGAGACTGGTTTGCCTGTCTTAGATAAGGTCTTAGAACGTGTTAGTTTTCATGGTAGTCAGACGCAAAAGGGACGTTGGGAGCGAAATGAAAACGTAGAGAAAGCCTTCCATCTCCTTGATTCTTCCGCCCTAAATAATCAACACATCTTGTTGGTTGATGATGTTATTACTTCTGGTGCCACCCTTGTTGCTGCTGCCAAAGAAGTTCTTAAAGGAGAGAATGTCAAAGTCAGTGTCCTCTCATTGGGCTTTGCAAATAATGATTAATCAGTATCATTACGCTTCGTACCATTATAGTTAGTCTATGAGTAGTACTCGTCTTTGTAAGTAATTAGTAGTTAATTGTATCTGTCCTGATAGTAGATAAGGTTTTTTCTGTTTGTTTTCTATGGGTGTGCGGAGGCTCAACACCATTGGTGCGAAGGCTTAGCACGAATAGTGCGGAGGCTTAACACCACTGCAATATGGAGTCGGAAAAGTAGCGTTAGATGGTTGTTAGGAAGGGTTATACTACTCAAAGCAAATAAAACTGTTCTTGTATTTGATAGGAGTATCATCTGTTCTTGTTATCTTCTTTTATAGTCTTTTTATCCTTTAATCTCAGAAAAAATGTGTAAGTTTGCAGTTAGTATATAACCATAAACTATCAAGATGGAAGATTTAAAGAAAGTCTTTGCAGGCAAACTGCTCGGAATTAAAGCTATTAAGTTGCAGCCTAATGACCCATTTACATGGGCAAGTGGTTGGAAGTCACCATTCTATTGTGATAATCGCAAGACGTTATCGTTCCACGATGTACGTTCGTTTGTGAAGCTCGAGTTGGTTCATGCTATCCTTGAGAACTTCCCTGAGGCTACTGCTGTGGCTGGTGTTGCTACGGGTGCTATCGCACAGGGTATGCTCGTTGCTGATGAATTGGCATTGCCATACGCATACGTTCGTCCGAAACCAAAGGACCATGGTATGAAGAATCAGATTGAAGGCGAACTCCCTGCAGGCTCAAAGGTTGTTGTGGTCGAAGACCTTATCTCTACTGGTGGCTCTTCTTTGAAGGCTGTTGCTGCACTTCGTGAGGCTGGTTTTGAGGTTGTGGGTATGGTTGCATCTTATACCTATGGCTTCCCAGTAGCTGAGGAGGCATTCCGTGAGGCTAATGTAAAGCTTGTAACGCTCACCGATTATGAGCATGTTGTAGAGAAAGCACTTGAGACAGGTTATATCAAGGAGTCTGAGGTTTCTATGTTGCATGATTGGCGTAAGGACCCAGCAAACTGGAAAAAGTAATATCTAAGTATTCCACTGGAAGGGAAGTCCTTTCTTTCAAAGGGATTGTTGGTGTATGATATTGTGTAGTGGGCGCATTATTCGTGCGTCCCTACATTTAGATATGTGCTTCTATAACAATTATTTCCGCTTACTTCCAGTCCTTTCCTCCTTAACTTCCCAATAAAAATATTCAATGACAAAGTTTGAAAGTAGCGTAAAGCAAATTGCCCATTCTCAGCAGAGTGTTTACAACACGCTGAGCGATTTAAATAATGTACAGCGTCTGAAGGAGCGTCTTCCAGAAGGTTCTACTGGTAATGATGACATGGATAAGGTCAAAGAAAGATTACAGAATATCACCTTTGATCAGGACTCATTGTCTATGACAGTTGACCCAGTTGGTCAGATTTCTATGCGTATCATAGAGCGTGATGAACCTAAGACGATTAAGTTTGAGAGTGATAACTCACCCTTATCATTCAATTTCTGGATTCAGATACTACCTGTAACAGAGTCTTCTTCAAAGATGAAACTCACGATAGATGCCGATATTCCTTTCTTTGCAAAGGGTATGGTGTCAAAGCCTTTGCAGGAAGGTATTGAGAAGATTGCCGATGCGTTGGCAATGATTCCATTCGAATAAGACGTTCACCTCCTTCCTAAGGGAGGAGGACTTGATGTTTTTTATATAGATAAAGAAGTAAGGTATGAAGAAGATTGTTCAGTCTGTTTTGTTAATGCTTATAGTGCTATTGTCATCTTGCGGTGATGTAGTTGACTATGAGTATAGTAGTCATCGTAACTTCTTTACCTTTCATAACGAGACACATCAAGACCCAATCCTTGCAACAGCGATGAATCCTTTGTCGCCGGGTGTGTATTGTACGATAAGAACTAACTTTGTTAGCGGTCGTTATAGTTTCTCTTTTGAGAACAATCAAGGACTGAAATCAAGTGCTCCTGTGTGGTTTGATGGTATTGATCTTAGGTTGGAGAGCTGGAAACATGTGGGTTTGAATAATGGACTCATCGTTGGTTATGGCAACTTGGACAACCCTTCTCCTTTCTATGCTTACGACTTACAGTGTCTAATTGCTTCAATACCAATGCGCTTCCGCTGCGTTCTTATGAGTTGAAGATAAGCAGTGATGGCTTTGCTACTTGTAGTAATTGTCATCGTAAGTATAACCTTAACACTGGCGGAAATATTGTTTCGGGTGATAGTGGTAAGAAACTGATGCGCTATCGTGCAAGCAGTACAGGCCCTTATGGCGTGTTGGGGGTAAATTAAGGTAATTAACCTGATTGGACTAATTGGTTTAATTGGTCTAATAAGGCTAATAAATAAAAAAACTTGCAAAACCTTTGCCAGTTCGGAGATTTAGCCTTATCTTTGCAAACGGTTTGCCGCAATGGTGGAATTGGTAGACACGAGGGACTTAAAATCCCTTGGCCAGTAATGGCTGTGCGGGTTCGAGTCCCGCTCGCGGCACTTCTTTCTTAAATCCTATGCGCATGAAGCGAATAGCATATATACTTTTGTTCTCCCTGCTGTTAGTTTCTTGTGGTACCCGTAGCGGTTACTTCAAGATGGAAGGACGCTTCTTGCACATGAATCAAGGCGAACTTTATGTATATAGTCCTGATGGTGGTATAGCAGGTTTGGATACCATCAAGATTGAAGCAGGACGCTTTTCTTATGAGAAGCCTTGTAGCAAACCTTCTACACTAATTATCATCTTCCCTAATTATTCCACACAACCAATCTTTGCCGAATCGGGCGAAGCGGTTGAGGTGAAAGCGGATGCTTCCCACTTGAAAGAGATGGAAGTAGAGGGTACGGAGGATAATGAACTCATGACTAAGTTCCGTAAACAGATAGCAAGTGTCTCTCCTCCAGAGGAGTTGAAGTATGCTATTGCATTCATCAACGACCATCCGGAGTCTGCTGTGAGTGCGTATCTACTTAATCGTTATCTTGTTCAAACAGAATCTCCTGATTATAAGCAGGCTGCAAAACTTTTACCCTTATTAATAAAAGAGCAGCCTGATAATACTTCTTTGGGTCGTCTTCAACGACATTTGTCTGAGCTTGGTTCACTGCCAATCGGTAGTAAGATGCCTAAGTTTACAGCTAAAGATGTCAATGGAAAGACGGTTAATAATGCGACTTTCCAAGGAAAGGATGTTGTCATTATCAATGCTTGGGCGGCTTGGAGTTACGAGAGTCTCGATATCCAGCGTGCGCTGAGTGATGCCGTGAAAGCGGGAAAGATAGCTGCTTTGGGCATTTGTGTAGATGCCAATCCTAAGGAGGTAAAGCAGACTTTAGAGCGTGATGGGATTGAGTTTTCCAATGTTTGCGATGGAAAACTACTGAATACACCACTGCTCAAACCTTTGGTCTTAATACTATACCTGATAATATCGTCATTCGCAATGGGAAAGTAGTCGAAAGAAACATCACTGCTAATACCATCCGTCAGCGTTATGGCGCAGACTAAAAACCAATATCGTGCTTGTAAAGACATTCTGTGCAGCTGTTAACGGGATGGAAGTCACCACCGTGACAGTTGAAGTTAGTATTACGCGGGGCGTATTGTTCCACCTTACCGGTCTGGCAGACGGGGCGGTAAAGGAAAGCCATGACCGTATAGCTGCAGCACTTCTTAATACTGGTTACAAATTTCCTGTAGCCGATATCACCGCTAATCTTGCTCCAGCCGACCTCAAGAAGGAAGGCTCCAGTTTTGATCTCCCATTGGCAATAGCCATTTTGGCTGCCAATGAGAAGATGAGTTGTGAACGTTTGCGAGAGTTTATGCTTGTGGGAGAATTGAGCCTTGACGGTACGTTGCAGCCTGTAAAAGGCATACTACCCATAGCTATCAAGGCACGTGCCGAGAAGTTTAAAGGTATCATTGTACCGAAAGCTAATGAGCATGAGGCGGCTGTGGTTGACACGTTAGAGGTCTATGGAATGGATAATATCCTGCAAGTAATAGACTTTCTTAATGGTACATCAAATCCAGAACCTTGTTTTGTAGATACACGGAAAGAGTTTTATGAACATCAATATGCTTTGACCTCGACTTTGCTGACGTCCGTGGGCAAGAGAATGTGAAGCGAGCATTAGAGGTAGCAGCTGCTGGTGGACATAATCTTATCATGGTCGGACCGCCTGGAAGTGGTAAGAGTATGATGGCAAAACGCCTTCCTTCTATTCTCCCTCCTTTGTCACTTTCGGAGAGTTTGGAAACAACTCAGATTCATTCAATTGCTGGTAAGTTGCGACGTGACACAGGCTTGATTACACAACGCCCTTTCCGTAGTCCTCACCATACTATCTCTGAGGTTGCACTTGTGGGTGGTGGAGCTAATCCAATGCCGGGTGAGATAACCCTTGCACACAATGGAGTGCTCTTCTGTGATGAGTTACCAGAGTTTAATAAACATACTTTAGAGGTGCTTCGACAGCCTTTGGAGGACCGTCATATAACGATTTCACGTGCCAAGTATACGGTCACTTACCCTTGTAGCTTTATGTTCGTGGCAAGTATGAATCCCTGTCCGTGTGGCTATTTTGCTGACCCTACGCATCATTGCGTTTGTTCACCAGGACAGATTCAGAAGTATCTTGCCAAGATATCTGGTCCGCTAATGGACAGAATCGACATTCAATGCGAGATTGCTCCTCTCCCCTTTAAAGACATTTCACAAGCAACACCGGGCGAACCGAGTGCTGCTATTCGTGAGCGAGTCATCCGAGCGCGTGCTATTCAGACCGATCGCTTCAGCAGTTATCGTAATATTCATTGTAACGCACAGATGAATGAGCGTATGATTCATGAATTTGCGGAGCCTGACGAAGCCTCTATCAAATTGCTCCGTGATGCTATGGAGCGTTTAAAACTATCTGCTCGTGCCTATAACAGAATCTTGAAGGTTGCTCGTTCCATTGCCGACTTGGAAGAGTCAGAGGCTGTGCAAGTACAGCATATCGCTGAGGCGATAGGATATAGAAACTTGGATAGGAGCGATTGGGCTGAGAGATGAGTTCGCTTTAAAGCCCAAAGACTTAACAACAATACAATAACTAAATATAAAAGAATATGAGAAAATTATTTGTTTTCATTTTGTTGCTGTTAGCTGTCGCAGTATCAGCACAGACCGATAAGGCATTTATGACTGTAGACTGGGGAAAGATAAAGGCAGAGGTAGAAGCTAATCCACAGCGTGTACAGCAGTTAGTTGATATTCTAATCAATGTTGATGCTGATACCACATTGACTGCTGAAGACAAAATTTTGGCTGTTTATGGACGAACTTACCTTAATAATGGTAGAGATTTGTTGATGGAATTTGATATGTCGAAGGCCAGAAATGAAGGTAAGTTTGATGTAGCTGCTACGCTTGCAGATAAGGTTCTTGCCAGCAATCCCCTTAATACAAATGCGATTGTATCTAAGATTTATAATTTTAGGCTACTTGTCAATAAAGAACCAGATAAATCGTGGATGTTGAGCGATAGTCTTAAAGTCTATACTGTTCGTTTATCACGTATTCTTGATACAATCTTCATGACGGGTGATGGTAGTAAGGAGCATCCTTTCTCTGTGACATCGGTAGGTGATGAATATAATCTTTTGCAATTCTTCTTTGGTATTTTTAAAGTTAATGGGCAGTCGGTTGTGGGTACTTGCGACCGTCTCGTTTTGGGTGAAACCAATAAGAATTATTCATCTCCTGATATTTATTTTGATGTAAAACGTGTCTTTGAAATAGAAAAGTCCATGTTCGAATCGCAAGGAGGGGATGGGAAGTAAAGAAGTAAAATGTATAAGTAATATTTTCCTTTATCTCTTATAAAGGTATCATAATGTTTAACCCAAATCAGGCATTAGAGCCTAAACATATTTTGTTTTATTATCGAGCAGATTGTTTGTCTTTGTAACGCAGGCGTAGCGGGCTATGTCAAGTTATAAAGACAGAGAAGATGCCGATAAGAAAATAAAAGATGTTAGGAAACACTACCATAATAAGAAGAATTATATATATAGTGGTCTAATGACCGATTGGGGTTTAAGTCCCTTCCCATTCGGGGAGGGCTTTTTTGTTGATTTGGCTTTGTGTTGTAATAATTTTTCACATCTTGATTTTTAATTGATGCTCTTTTAGCTTTGAAAAGACGCCCAATTGGCTTCGAAAAGATGCCCTTTTGGACGCTAACTAACGCCCTTTTGAAAGCCAATTAAGCACCTTTTTGTTTTACTGTTTTGTAAGTCTTTGATTATTTACTTGAGTTCGGGATAAGTTTAGCATGAAAAAAGTTCTAACTGCCTTGATTTTTCCACATACACCGGCAGTGCCTCTGGCTTGTTCTCAAAGAAGCAGTATGCTGTAAGGGCAGAACACAAGTTCATGATAAAGTTGTGTATCGAGCGGTGTCTTGAGTGAACAAGGTTGGCTTTGTTCTTGAGTAGTTCGTTAATGCACTCGATAATGTATCTTTTCCTCAGCATAATCTTGTCCCACATAGGCATCAGTTTGTTCTTCATCTTAGCCTTGAGCCCATGAACGAGTTGGATACCTTGACTGAACAGACTATCAAAGAGTTCCTGCTTGATGTACCCTCTATCAGCAAAAGATCTTCCCAAATAAGACCTTTGCAAATACCGTCCATACCCTGCTATCTCTGTCATCCACATTTGCTCCTGTAAGACAGAACGTTATCACTTCACCAGAATCATTGCATAGCAGGTGCAGCTTGAATCCATGACACCAGCCCATGGTACCCTTTTCCGTCCTTGGCGAGGCCGGCAAAGACTTTGTTGTAATATCGTCGTACATTGTGACATACGGGTATCATTGTGCTGTCAACGAATGTTATACCCGTACACTTGCCGAAGGCATAGAGCTTCATGAACAGCATCATCTTAAAGAACACTCTAGGCATGAGTTCAACGAAGCGGTTATAGGAAACCGCGTCGGGAAAAATCCTGACGCATCACCCCTTTGACCCAATTCAAATAATACTCCTTGAAATTGCGATATGCGCCGAAATGATAGCATACCAAAATGGTCATAATCTCACTTTCCGAGAGTCTGCCCTTGCGGTTTCGGTAGCGTTTGCCGTCACTGTTATGGGACGGTAGACGCAGGTTTTTTTCGCTAATTCGGCACTCAAATTCTTATCAAACTCGTCGATTATACAGAAAAATTTCAGTAACTTTGTCCTTGGTAATCATCGTTCAAAAAAATCTTGTAATCTATTGATTTTCACCTATAAAGATACGAATTTTTGACGAGATTACCAACTTTTTCAAGCCTTTTCTTATCCCGAACTCGCGTATTATTTGTTAGTTACGAGTGTGGTTCTTATGCCCCCTTTTAGCCTCTTTTTTAGATAAAAACACCCTTTGTTTTGTAAATAAATTTCAATAATGCTCGATAGTTTTTTCTACTGACTAATACGTGTCTTTTATATCTGCAGAAGATTGACTCTTGGAAGGCAGCAACAATCTTTTATTACACAAATAAGGCTTTTTGAGAATATTCTAAGGATAAACGAGATATGATGTATTGCTTTTTAAAGTTTGTTTCGTCAAACAAGTTTTCTCTGTTCAATATTATATAAAGCGATAAAACTTCAATTTTTGCCCATTTCATCGATAGTTCTCATGGTTATTGTAGTCTTACTTCAATGTAGAATAAAGGCTTTTATGCTTATTTCTAAACAGATTAATGCAGGGTATAAACTGCCGAAGAAAAGTGTGATAAGGATTTTTTTCGTACACACTTAATGTCTTTTTGGATGTTAACACTTGTTGTTAAAGCTAATAATTGCTATTGTATTTGTTTGTATATTATGTGTTCTAACTTGCTGATAATCAGTAGGGAGTATTTGTAATTTCTTCTCATTTCCTTTTATTATCTATTATAAAGGCTTATTTTCGTGTATCTTTGCATACACCTTTTAGAAAAAGGAGTTTCCGTTACAAAGACAGGAAATAATTTTAAAAACATAAATCAAATCAACAATCATGAAACCATTGCAAACTGAGAACAGTTCATGGCACAAAGTTCTTGCCGTCTTGGTGGGACTTATTTGCACATTGAACGTAGCAGCTCAACAAATCAATGTCAAAGGTTCGGTAACTGACCAGCATGGTGAACCCGTCATCGGAGCTACCATTATGGAGCAGGGAACTAAGAATGGTGTGGTGACAGATATCGATGGAAACTTCGTACTGTCTGTTGCAAGTCCAAAATCACGACTCCGTGTGACTTATATCGGTTACAAGACACAGGAGTTGCCTGTGAATAATCAGACCGATTTCAAAATCAAGTTGCAGGAAGATGCTGCCAATCTTGATGAGGTCGTTGTCGTTGGTTACGGTACGATGGATAAGAAAGAGTTGACCTCAGCTGTCTCTCACGTATCGGCACGTAACTTTACACAAGTAGCAAACGTAGACCCTTCAATGATGATTCAGGGTAAGGTGGCTGGTGTTAGTATTACTAATACAGGCTCTGGTGACCCTAATAATCAGGCAAGTATTCAGATTCGTGGTGTCTCATCCCGCGCTGCAGGCTTGGGTCCATTGATCGTTATTGATGGTGTACCAGGTGGTAATCTTACTAATATCAACCCAAATGATATTGAGAGTTACGACGTCCTCAAGGATGGTGCAGCATCAGCAATCTATGGTACACGTGGTTCAAATGGTGTCATCCTTGTGACAACTAAGAAGGGTGCACGCGACGGAAACTTGCACACCTCTTATAATGGATCTATCGCTTTAGATGTCATTAAGAAGGACCTTGATATGCTCTCACCTGATGAGTATCGTGCCAACCGATTGGCTTCTGGTACTGGTTATGACCTTGGTGGTTCAACAGACTGGATGAAGGAAGTAAGTCGAGTAGGCGTGCGTACGGTTCATACGCTGACTCTCAGTGGTGGTAATATTAAGTCTAATTACCGTGCATCTGTTGATTATCGTGATGCAAAAGGTATTGATAAGTATTCTGGACGTCGTGAGTATGGTGCACGTGTCTCTTTGAATCATACAAATAAGAGTGGTCTTATCACTTTCGGATTGAATGTAGCTCCTCGTATTGCTTATCGTAAGAATGCAACTTGGGATGTTTTCCGTAACGCAATGGAAGCCAATCCAACCACTCCTGTATTCGATCCACAGAACCCTGCGCTGTACTATAATTTTAAGGGACAGCCTGCTGACTGGAACCCTGTTGAGCAGGAGAAGAGACGTAAAGATACTGGTACAACAAAGTTGATTGACTGGGATGGTACTGTTAAGTTGAATCTCTTCCCATTGTTATTGACCAATCCTGGAAAGCAGGTGTTGACTACACAGTTGACATTCGCTGACCATCAGTATGATAACTATAACCAGTGGTTTAGCCCATCGACCAACACCCGTACTATTAATGCAGGTCGTGATGGTGAAGCATCACAGAGTTATGGCAAGGAGTCTCTCCATAGCTTGGAGTGGATTAACAACTATAGCAACTCTTTTGGTAATCATAACATCAAGGCGATGTTGGGTTACTCTTATCAAGAGGCACTGTACTCTGGCTTCAATGCTGAGAACAAGGACTTCCCTAATGATGCCTTAGAGGACAACAACCTTGGTACGGGTGCTTACATGAAGGATAAGGACGAGTTGGGTATGGGTTCTTATAAGAATGGTAATAAGCTCATAGCTTTCTTCGGTCGTATAAGTTACGATTGGAAGAGCCGTTATATTATTACAGCTTCTTTGCGTCATGAGGGTTCAACAAAGTTTGGTGAGGATTATAAGTGGGGTAACTTCCCTGCTGTATCAGCAGGTTGGCGTATCTCTGACGAGGCATTCATGGCAGGAACAAAGAGTTGGTTGAGTGACTTGAAACTTCGTGCAGACTATGGTGTTACTGGTAATCAGAACTTTGATAGCTATAAATCGCTTGACACAATGCAGGGCTTTGGCTACTATATGTATAATGGTAAGTCTTATCAGGTATGGGGTCCTGGAAAGAATCCTAATAAAAACTCCATTGGGAGAAGGGTAAGAACTGGAATATCGGACTTGATTGGGCGTTGTTCAACGGTAATCTCTATGGTTCATTCAACTATTACAACCGTAAGCAGCAAGACCTCCTTGGTGATTATACAGTACAAGTTCCTCCTTACTTGTTTACAACAACATTCGTAAACGTAGGTACAATGCGTAACTATGGTTTCGAGTTTGATATTACATGGAATGCTATTAAGACAAAGGACTTCTCTTATACTGTGAATGTGGTTGGCTCTACAATGGGTAATAAGTTTGTAAGCTTCAGCAACGAACAGTATGAAGGAAGAAGCTATGAAGACCGTGTAAGTACGCAGGAGCCTTATCCATTCCATTATTTGCAGCGCCTTGAAGAGGGTAAGCGTGTTGGTAACTTCTATATGTGGAAGTATGCTGGTATCGACCCACAGGGCCGTTGGATTGTCTACGATAAGGATGGTGATAAAATCTTGGCAGATAACGCAACCGATGAAGATCGTCAGTATGTGGGTAATGGTTTGCCAAAGTTCACGGGTTCTATGACTCACAGTTTCCGTTATAAGAACTTTGATGCAACACTGTTCTTCCAAACAGCACTTGGCTTCGATATCTTTAATATTCATGACTTCTACTATGGAATCAAGAACTTCCAAGGTAATGTAATGGATAAGGCATATAGCAAGAACCTCGCAGTAACACAGAATCCAATTGTTTGCGACTACTTCCTTGAGCCTGGTGACTATCTGAAACTGTCTTCTTTCAGCCTCGGTTATACGCTAAATTTGAATAAGAAGTACATCGATGCAATTCGTATCAACTTGACAGCAACCAACCTCTTTACGATTACTAAGTTCTCTGGAATTGACCCATCAACCTATCAGGTGAATGGTCTTGAGCCAGGTGCAACAGGTTCTCGCTCTTACTACCCATCAACTCGACAGTTTATGCTGGGTCTGCAGGTTGACTTCTAAATAATAAGAAAACTTTTTAGACATTGAAAGAACAATGAATAAGATATATAAATATGCTGCTTTGCTAATGATGCCAGCAGCATTGATGACAACTTCCAGCTGTACAGACTTAACGGAAACACTGTACGATCAGGTTGCTTCAAAGAACTATTACAATACAAAGGATGATGTTATCCGTGCGGTACTTCGTCCGTTTGAGCATGGATTCTGGAGTATCCAGAGCCGTCAGGTACTGAATGAAGAAACAGCAGATCAGCTGATTACCCCTACTCGTGAAGACTGGTGGGATGACGGTGGACGCTGGGCAGACCTTCATCAACACAAGTGGGACAATAAGACTGGTGAGGCGCAGTCTGAGTTCAATGGCTGTTATCAGGGCATTGGGCAGGCTAATAAGGTAATTGAAGACCTTAATAACCTCACTGCTTCAAAGTTTGGCTTCTCAGAGGAAGAATTCAATAACTTGAAAGCACAGAATCATGTATTGCGTGCTTGGTTCTATCTTCGCCTCTTAGATGCTTTCCGTAACGTTTATTTATCTACAAGTTTCTATGACCAGTCAAAGAACTCTACAGAGCAGGTTCAGCCTAAGGAAATCTTTGATTTCATAGAGAAAGACTTAAAAGAAGCGCTTCCGTTGTTGACAAAGAAGAGCTCTTTGGGTGGAAATCTGAAGTTGCAAGGACAGTGGACACAAGCTGGTGCGGCTGCATTGTTGGTTCGTCTATATATGAATGCTAAGGTTTATGTAGGTGAAGACCGCTTTGCTGATGCCGAGAAGTATGCTCAGGCAATCGTTGATGGTACGTATGGAACATACGCTGTTGCCAATCGTTGGGATGCTGCCTTCGACTGGGATAATGAGACTTGTGATGAAGTTATCTTCGCATTCCCTGGCTCTGCGGGCGAAACTCACTGGCACTATAAGGGCGATTTGTACTGGTGGTCAGTTCCATCTAAAGCAAATGAGTGGCTGAACGATACAAAGAACAAGGAGGGTTCACATAATATTAAGTACTCTGCTTCACCAAGTTATAACCCTAAGGGTGAGAAATATACTTTCGAGTTGGGTATGCCTATCGCACAGTTTAAGAAGTATCCTTCTGATGTTCGCTTGAAGATGTACACCAATCTTGGTAATGGTCGTCGTGAAGGTATGTTTATCTTCGGTAAAATTAAGTACACTGATGCTGATGGTAACCAGCAGTATCTAAAGGATCACCACGGAACTTATGCACTTGATATCCGCGATGCAGTTGGTGTCTTTGGTGCAACAGATGGTAGTAAGTGGTTGTCAACAAGCGAGAGCAGTATTAAGCATGGTGATGATAACTCTGGTTGGATGTTTGCTAAATATCCACTCTACTCTGATAACGAGAAGGCTCAGCAGCTTGAAGCAGACTATTGCGAGATTCGTTTGCCTGAGATTATCTATAGCCTTGCCGAGTGTAAACTTCGCAGCGGAGATGCTACAACGGCAGCAAAACTGCTGAATATGGTTCGTAAGCGTAACTATCCATCATCTGATTGGTCAACAGTACTCTATGCTCCAGAGGGTTCTGCAAGTCTCGATATGAAGGAGATGTTGGCAGAATGGGGCCGTGAGTTCTTCGCAGAAGGTCGCCGTCGTGTTGACTTGATTCGCTTTGGTAAGTTCCAAGATGCATGGTGGGACAAGGAAGCAGATGCTGACAAGCACACCGAGATATTCCCATTCCACCCAGAAATTATTGGTGCCCACAAGGGAATGAAGCAGAATCCGGGTTACGAATGATGTTTAACGACTAAAAGCTATTATAAAAATGAAAAAGTTAATGAAATATGGAATGTATCTGATGTTGGCGCTTCTTGCGCCAGCCTCATTCCAGTCATGCAACGATGATAAGGATATTGTGGTCATAACAGAAGAGCTTCCATTGAAGGTTGATCATCTTTATATGGTGGGCGATGCTACCCCTGCTGGGTGGATTATTGACAATCCATTTGAGATGACACGTGATACAGAGAATAAATATCTCTTTACTTATCATGGTAAACTAAAGACTGGAGAGATTAAGTTACCTCTTTCTAAGGGTGATTGGGGTGCTACATTCGTTTATGCTCCTGCTGCTAATACTGAAATCAACGATAAAGGTGTAGCCAGTGATGCGATTGATATTCGTAAAGGTGGTGCTGATAATAAGTGGAAGGTGACAAAGGCAGGTATCTATACCTTTGCTGTCGACCTCCGCACACGTAAGCTTACTGTTACTTATGAAGGTGAAGAACCAGCAGGACCAATCCTTCCTATCGAGTCTGAATGGTTGTCATTCATCGGTAATGCAACGCCATACGGTTGGGATATTGATGGCTTGAAAGCAAAGGTACAGGACGGTTCTGCTAAGTTTGCTAAGACCTCTTCTAACCCGTTACAGTTTACTTATGAGGGTCATCTCAACGTAGGTGAGTTCAAGTTGTCATTTGACAAATCAGATGGATGGAACAACATGATTCAAGCACCTGTAGCTGATTGTGAGTTCAATCATGATGGTCCTGCAAAGCAGGGAATGGTTGTTGGTGGCGATGACAATAAGTGGAAGGTAACAGAAGCTGGTACTTATACTATTGTATTCGACCTCACAAAGCATGAAATCAAGGTAACGAAGTTTGTCGCTGATGCACCTGCTCCAGCTGCACCATCACCTTGGGATACTGAGAATGTATATATGATTGGTAGCGCAACTCCTGCTGGTTGGGTAACTGATAATGGTGTTGCTTTCACTAAGTCAGGCGATCATATCTTCTCTGTTGAGGTTCAGTTGGCAGAGGGTGAAATGAAGTTTATGCTCGATAAGTCTGGTTTCAGGTGATAAGCCTTATTTCTTTGCTCCAGAAGAGAACACAGTCATTAATGAAACAGGTGTAGTCAAGGATGCACTTGCCTATGGTACTGAAAGTTCTTATGGTGACAAGAAGTGGAAGGTTACTAAGGCTGGAAAGTATAAGCTGACACTTGACTTGAAGAACAAGAAGTTCAAGGCAGAATACATAAGCGCATAACAGAGTTTAAAAACATAAATAACCGGTTAGCTGGTGCTCCAATGCATGGGTTTTGTAAGTATAATGCATGGATTTTATTAGGCTAAAGGCACACAGCTACCGGTTAAAACTACTTATGATAGAATAAAACAATGAAGAAATATTTTAGCAAGCTTGGCTTTCGCTGCTCTTCTGACAAGTTGTAACAGCAATGAATGGGACGTAACCAGCGATCTGAGCGTTGATAAGACTGACCCAACAGTAGGTCTTACACCTGTTGCAGAGGCTGAAGGTATGGATTATGCACCACTTTATTGGAGTGTATATGGCCATCTTCGTGCACAAGAAAAGGCAGGCTCATTCCCAAATATCTTCACAGAGCAAGACTGGGATGAGGCTATTGACTATGTAGCAACCAATCTCAAATCACATGGTTATGACATGCTCGTTACTGATGGTTTCGCTTCAATGAGTGGTGACGATGGTTACATGACACGTTATAGCCGCACAGCGAAAGACGAGAGTTCTCCAGAGGTTCCATTGACTACTATTGTTGCTAAGTTGAAAGCGAAGGGGCTGAAACTCGGTGTTTACGATAGTCCGTTCTGGTATCATTATACTAATCCTGATGCTGTTATTCCAGGAACAGATGGTATTAAGGTGAGCAGTCTGGCTTATGATCCAACAAAAGATAAAGACATCAAGCATCCTGGTTCAAAAGATCAGTTTGGTTGGGTAGTAACAGATCACCCTGGTGCAGAGCAGTATTTTGAAGGATTCTTCAAGCATTATTCTGATTTAGGTGTGAAGTTTGTACGTATGGACTTCCTCTCTTGGTATGAAGATGGTATGAACTATACTGACGTTATCGATAAAGGCTATGGTCGTGAGCGTTATGTAAAGGGTATGCAGTGGATTAACAAGTATGCACAGAAGTATGGCGTATATGTCTCACTCGTAATGCCTCACCTCCGTAATAATGCTATTGTTGAGAAGTATGCGGGCAATATGGTACGTATTGATGCCGATGCACTTGAGGGTGGCTGGTATCGTTTTTCTGACAACAATCGTGGTAACCTTCGTGGTGGATGGCCAAACTCTGAGAATGCTTTCGATGGTTTCATCAATTGGTCAAAGATTTCTGGCCGTAAGAAGATTCGTCTTGATGGCGACTTTATCCGTATTGCAAGCTATGCAGATGATAATGAGAAGATGTCTGTCATTTCTCTTCCTTTGATGGCAGGTGGTCCAATCTCTATCACAGATATGCCAACTGGCAACGACTTGAAGTTCTTCCAGAACGACGAGATGCTTGCTTTGCAGAAGGATGGTTTTGTTGGTCAGCCATTAGAGCGTAACCTTTGGAACACGGATGGTGAGATATGGTACGGTCAGATGAAGGATGGCTCTTGGGTTATCGGTCTCTTCAATCGTGATCAGGCAGCAGCGACTCGTTCTATCGACCTGACAAAGGTGGGAATTACTGGTACTTGGTCGGCACGTGACCTTTGGAAGCATGCTGATGAGGGTACAGTAAGCGATAAGATTGAGGCACTCATTCCTGCACATGGCTGTAAGATTATTAAGCTGACAAAATAAAGACCTCTCTTGCTGATTACTTAAATCAGTAGAAGATTATTAACAATCGGGCTAAACGGATTCTTCCGTTTAGCCCGATTTTATTATTGGTCTTATTAGGGTAATTGGGCTAATAAGACCAATTAGCCTAATATTTTTTATTAGCCCTATTAGCCCTATTAGGCTAATAGGGCTAATAAGCCTAATAGGGCTACGAGTCTTCTATTTTGTCATGATTTTTCACACCTTGAATTTTGATAGATGCTCTTTTAGCTTCGAAAAGACGCCCAATTGGCTTGCAAAAGATGCCCTTTTAGAGGCTAACTAACGCCCTTTTGAAGCCTAACTAAGCACCTTTTACTTCTCAAGTTTATAAGTCTTTGATTACATGTTAGTTATAGATAGGGTGTGATAAGGCGTTTTTATACCTATATTTTGTACAATACATCCTTGTTGTTGTAAATATATTTCATAGCTATGTGTGGTGTGTAGTAGAGCTGGTTTGCTTGTCTTCGTTTTGTTTTGGTAGTATAAAACAAAGCAGCCACATTACCAGTGGGGCAATGCGGCTGCGACCTAAGTTTCAATAAAATAATTCAGAGAGTGTCTTATAGTTTAACGCTGAGACCTACATACCATGTTGCACCATATACTGGAGCATACATGAAGGCTGCGTCGTCTGTGTGTTTCTCGTCCTGAATATAGCTGAAAATATTCTTAGCACCTGCATAAACCGTACATGTACCGAAACGTTTGCAGCACGGCAGTTGAAGATCATGAAGGTGTTTGTCTTCTTAATCTTTGATGTTGCACCATCGTCCTCAGAGTTATAGTCGATGTACATTCTTCCCTGCAATGAGCTTGTGAGAGAGAAGCTCCATGTGCCAGGAGTGTAATCGAGGTCGATATCGCCAGTCATTGCTGGGAAACGAGAAACGTTACGGCTGTCCTTCGCATACTGTAAACGCTGTGGGAACTCCTTTACAGTCTCATCGTTAGGGTCTGACCAGTCTGCACGCTCGTGCTTGAACTTACCTTGATTGAAGGTCCAGTTAATACCAGCATTGAAGTTACGGAAGAGGTTTGCCTTTGCACCTAATTCTACACCCTGTACATAGGCATCGTCAACATTCTCCCACTGGTAAGAATAACCGAACTTCTTAACCTCATCGTCTGCAGGAGAGAACTGAATCTTATCCTTCAAATTGGTACGGAAGAGGTTGATGCTGAACTGATACTTCTTTGCATAGTAGTCTGCTGAGAGGTTATAGCTGATAGCACGCTCGCCCTTGAGATTAGATGATTTCCACACACGTGGCGAACCACTACAGAGGTGGAGGTCCTCAGAGAATCCGTAAGGAGCACGAAAACCTGTACCTACATTGGCACGAAGAACCAGCGAAGGAGTCAATTCATATTTGATAGCAATACGAGGATTGACAGTTGTCTTGCTAAACTTTGTTGTTGGGAAAGCACTGTCTGAAACCTTTACACTGGTAGTGTACTCCTCACCAGAGCTATGTGAATCGATGCGGATACCTGGTACAACGGTCAACTTTGGTGTTACGTTCCACTCATCCTGTACGAAGAAACCAAGTTCGTTAGCATGCTTCTTGCCGATTGAAGTATAAGGAACGCCATAGTAAGGACTTGTTTTCTCGTCCTCAGCAGAGATAACATAGAGTCCTGTCTCACGCAAACGAGTGAAGTAACCCTGTACACCACCAAGCAATGTGTGATTGCCAAGGATTGAAGTGAAGGTGAGCGATGGTGTCACCGTATTCTCCTTAGCAATGTATGGGCGCATGATAGAAACGTCAGGTTCTGCACCGTCCTCATCTGGATGTGCTGGATCCTTGTGAGAATCCATGTAATCATGGAGGAAGGTATCGTTCGTTGCTTGACGTTTGTGATATACGTAAGCAGTTGTGAGGTTCAGTTCTGAGTGCTTACCGATAGGCAAGTGTAAGCGAGGTCGGCTGAAAGGCGGTTGGTACGGATGTCCTCAGTACCGTCAGTGTATGGGTTCAGATATTGATCGTTTGTCATGACACCACCGAAACGGTGCTCATCAATCGCCTTACCACGCAGTACGAGTTTATCGTTCTTAGCAAAAGGCTGATAGAAATAAAGGCTGAAACCAAGGTTGTTCATCGTCTCGTCTACACGATCAGAGATGCCATCCTTGTTCTTTACTTCCTTACGTGTAAGACCATTCTGTGTGCGGTCAATAGCATCCATCTGTGTACGCTGTGCGAATACACTCAGACCGATGTTGTTATAACGCATAGAACCAGAACCCTTATAGCTCTTGAAGCCAAAGTTTCCGAACTGAATATCTCCATTAACAGATGGCTCAAAGGTTGGTTCCTTTGAGATAATGTTGATGGCACCAGCAACGGCACTACTTCCATAGAGCGCAGAACCTGCACCTTTAACTACCTCAAGGCGGTCGATGTCATTGGTACCAATCTGCTGCAAACCATAAACACCGGCAAGACCAGAGTAGATAGGCTCACCATCAATGAGTACCTGTGTGTGCTCAGCACCCAGTCCTTGCATACGAACCTCAGAGAAGTTACAGAACTGGCACTGCTGTTCTACACGGATACCCGGTACACCTTCAAGTGCTTCGTATAAGTTCTGGGCATTCTTCTTGGTGATAGCCTGTGATGTAAGAACCTCTGTACGGATAGGTACATCCTTTACAAAGTGGCTGGTACGAGTACCAGTTACAACGACCTGACTCAGCTCCAATGGGTCTTTCCAACTCAAAGTAAGCACCAGTACCCTTGTTGGCTTCCATGTTTACTTCGATTTCCTGCTGCTGATAACCAGCAAGTGTAGCAATGATAACCTGCTTTCCAACAGGAAGATTACTTAATTTGAAGTGTCCAGTAGCATCGCATTGAGTTTTAAGGTTGGTACCTTTTACTTGGATTTTAGCATGAGAGAGGTGTTGTCCACCTTCTTTTGCCTTTACGTCACCGAAGAGCATTGCGTCGGTGTTTTGTGCTATGGCTGCTAAAGAGCATAGTATGGCGGTCAAGGTTAGTAAATATTTTTTCATTTGTTATTATATGGTTTGTAAATAACGATGCAAAGTTATGTTATTTTTATAAATTCAGCAATACCTATTAGTGGGTAATTTCGTTGCTGTTAGGCTAATTAAGCCAGCTTGAGCAGTAAGTATAATTATAAGTCAGAACTTTAGTTTTTCTTGTCAATTTAGGAATAACTCTTGCAGGTTTCAATATTTTCATCTTACTTTGTATGCAAAATAATAATCCCAATCGGTTGAAGACAATTCTCACTATAACAGGCTCAGATAGCACCGGTGGTTCTGGTGTGCAGGCTGATATCAGAACGATAGCAGCTTTAGGAGGCTATGCGGTGTCGGCTGTAACGTCTGTCACGGTACAGAATACCTTGGGTATTCAAGCCTTCTATGACCTTCCTGCAGAGATTGTCAGAGGGCAGATTGAGGCGATTATCAATGATATGCAGCCTGATACGGTAAAGGTGGGAATGATCAGAACCACAGAGACCTTGGCTGTTGTGGTGGATGCGTTGTTGAAGTATCGTCCTCATCATATTATATATGACCCGATTGTGACGGCAAGTAATGGTGACAGATTGATGACAGATGACGTGATTACGCAGATACGTTGTCGTTTGCTGCCACTTTGTTCACTTGTTATTTTGAGGGAAGGTGAGGCAGAAAAATCTTTGATTGTTCTTCGTTGAAAGGGGAGGGAAGCCGAGCTGTACGCTCGTTCGTATTAGACGACCCTTTGCAGCATGGTCTTGCTAATAGTTTTTCATCAGCTCTTGCTGTCTATATCAGTCAGGATGAGCCAGTGGAAGAGGCGTTACAACATGCTCGGGAATATGTACGAACGCTTGTGGCAAGGAAGAGTGATATCAGTGGACGGAGTAGTCAGCTATACAATGAGTTCTTAGAAGCAGTGCAAGAGCATTATCGTACTAATCGTGATGTTGCTTTTTATGCTGACTGCCTGAATGTTTCTCCACGTTATTTGTCGCAGGTAGCGCATCGTATATCGGGCAAATCACCAAAGTGTATCATTGATCATACGCTTGCAGAAGCCCTTGCCTGTCAGCTTCGAACGACACAGAAAACAATACAAGAGATTGCTTACGAGCATGGCTTTGCTTCACAAGCTCAGTTCTCTAAGTTCTTTAGAAAGCAGATGGGACAGACTCCGAGTGAGTGGAGACGGACGTAGTGGGGGGACCTCCCCCAGCCCCTCCAAAGGAGGGGAGAGCCTAACGGGATAAAGTAGGGGACAGCATGTTGGGTTTTAAAGCTCATAAATCCATGTATTGTTCTTACGCTTTTCTCATCGTTTTAAAAGGAATTTCTAATATTAACTAACACATATAACATCTTCATGTACACTCATTCGTGAGTGAAACATGGTAGAAATCTAAAAAATAAAGTAATATGGCAAATAGACAAGAACTAAACCGCAACCTCGCTCAGATGTTGAAGGGCGGTGTAATTATGGACGTAACAACACCAGAACAGGCGCGTATTGCTGAGGCTGCAGGTGCTTGTGCAGTAATGGCATTGGAACGTATTCCAGCTGATATTCGTGCAGCTGGTGGCGTTTCACGTATGAGTGACCCTAAAATGATTAAGGGTATTCAGGAGGCTGTTACGATTCCTGTGATGGCAAAGTGCCGTATTGGCCATATCTCTGAGGCACAGATTCTGCAGGCAATAGAGATTGATTACATTGATGAAAGTGAGGTGCTTTCTCCTGCTGATAATATCTATCATATTGATAAGACACAGTTTGAGGTGCCATTCGTATGTGGTGCACGCAACTTGAGTGAAGCATTGCGCCGTATTGCTGAGGGTGCAACGATGATTCGTACGAAGGGTGAGCCGGGTACGGGTGATGTTGTGCAGGCTGTTAGTCACATGCGTTTGATGCAGAGTCAGATTCGTGAACTCGTTAGCAAGCGTGAGGACGAACTCTTTGAGGCTGCTAAGCAGTTGCAGGCTCCATACGAACTCGTGAAGTATGTACATGAGAATGGTAAGCTTCCTGTAGTGAATTTCGCTGCTGGTGGTGTGGCTACTCCTGCTGATGCTGCGTTAATGATGCAGTTAGGTGCCGAGGGTGTGTTCGTTGGTTCTGGTATCTTCAAGAGTGGTGACCCAGCTAAGCGTGCTGCTGCTATCGTTAAGGCAGTTACAAACTATAATAACCCTAAGGAGTTGGCAGCATTGTCAGAAGACTTGGGTGAGGCTATGGTTGGTATCAACGAGCACGAGATTGAGGTGCTCATGGCTGAGCGTGGACAATGAGAATTGCTATTCTTGCCCTGCAGGGGGCGTTCTTAGAGCATGAGATGATGCTCAATAAGTTGGGTGTCGAATGCTTTGAGGTGCGTCGATTGGAGGATTGGCAGCAGGAGAAAGATGGATTGATAATCCCAGGTGGTGAGAGTACCACTCAAGGAAAGCTCCTTCGTGATCTCGGTTTACTTGATCCCATCCGTGAAGCTATCGAAGCGGGACTTCCTGTCTTTGGTACTTGTGCAGGCTTGATACTTCTTGCTCGTGAAGTAGAGGGAAATAGTCCGTCTGCTCCAGTTCCTCCTCGATTGGGTACAATGAATATGACAGCTGCCCGTAATGCTTACGGTCGTCAGCTGGGTAGTTTCCATACGGAGGCTCCTTTTAAGGGGATTGAAGGCGATATTCCAATGACTTTATCCGTGCTCCTTATATAAAGGAAGCGGCTGGAGGGGTAGAAATACTTTCAGAAGTTGATGGTCATATCGTTGCTGCTCGTCAAGGGAACCAGCTTGTTACTGCTTTTCATCCTGAATTGGATAGTGATACGCGTGTACATGAATACTTCTTGGAAATGGTGAAGTGATACTTTTGATAGAAAAGTAAAAACAAACGTAAAATAAATAGGCTGCCATAGACATTTATAAATGCTTATGGCAGCCTTTTTCTTTAGTAGCTTTAATGAATTGAGAGGAGACTTTTCGTTATTCCTTTTTTATTTCCTTAAAGTTCCAGTCGTATTCTGGATTGTTTCTGCTTATGTCCATAACTTGGAAATAATCATCGTAAGCCAGGATAGGATGGGGAATCATGCCAAAGACGAGTTGATTCTTAGAATTGATGATACCATATTGATTGTCTTTCTTTACAACAATTTTATCGCCGCCCACTTTGTACAGCCATTCGTCGTACATGCATGGAATAATAGTCTTATCGTTTTTGTCAACAATACCATATTTATCATTCAGCCTTACACTAAAAAGGCTATCTTCGTCTACTATTACTATCTCTTCGTATTTAAAGGGGAAGAGCAGGGCGAGTGTTAGCTTGTTTAGAAGGGCTTCTTTCCCTTCTTTTTCAATGACTGCATACGGACCGCTTGTTTCTCTTATGTCGTTGAAATGCAGCGATTGAAAGATACTGTTGTCTTTCAAAGAGCAAAGTATATAGCCCTTTCCGTCTTCCAAAGCAATATGGGCACGTATATAAATCTTAGAAAACGATTTATATTTTAATGGGATTAAAACCTCGTTTGAAAAGTTGATTACTCCATAGTGCGAGTTCTGTTTTACAACAAGATAGTCTTTGTTCCCGCTCGAAATATTATAGTATGAATCCATTGACTCATATTGTGGTGATATTAATGCACTGTCGTTCTCATCAAACAAACCAAATCTTCCTTTATTATCTTCAAATATAAAATAAGAGATTTGCTTAGAATTCCCTTTTTCTTCTACCCAATTAGTTATTTGTCCTTTTATTGAGATACCTTTTAGCAGTGTTTGTTTGTCTCTTTTCAGATAATCTTTTTTCTCACCTTTTTGGAAGTAATAATGGCCGTTATCAAATTTTACGTCATCGTATTCTGACTTTATTAGGCGTTCGCCTTCGGCATTGAACATACCGTATTGACCCTTTTCTTTTACTATAAGATTAGCGGCTTTACCATAACCTCTGTCTATGCTGGAGATATTTTCGTATTCTGCTGATAGTACTTCCTTCCCTTCGTAGGTATAGAGACCTTGTAGCCCATTCAGATATACCTTCCAGAAAAAGCTCCAACTATCACCAATACGTTCTATCTTGTTGTATTTTATAGGTATTAATTCCTTTCCTTGAGTGTCGTAAATCCCTTTCAGATGGTTTTTGGTCACAATAAACATGTGACCTTTTAAGGGTTTAATGCTGTCAAGATTATTTAAAAGCAATTTACCTTCTTCTGAGTAAACCGAAAGTTTCCCAGTTTTATTATCTTCCTTTATTTTCCAAAGGGATTCAGGTAGGACAATACCTACCTGCGCTTTTACAGCTGCCCAACACAATAGGGAAAGCATTGATAGAAATATTCTTAAAGCCGTCATCTTTAGCCAAGTTCTTTCATATTAAAGTTTATAATGCAAAGATAACGAAAAAAATCCATTAACAAGATGTTTATGTTTTCTACCGAGTCTTAATCCCATATTCCTTATTTTTATGGTAAGTTTCTCTCCGTTTGATAACATCTTGCAATGTGTTAAGTGCTCCGCACTATTGGTGCTTACCCTCCGCACAATATGTGCTAAGCACCAACACGAGATGTGCTGAACGTTAATACACTGGTTGGAGATGGCAAAAAAGGCTTTTGTTAGTCGTTATTATAATGATAAGACACGAATAAGTAGCATTTATGGAGGATGTTTGTAGGGCTGTACTAATAAGTTTTATAAGCCTATATTTTCTGATAAAATGTTTGGAATATCAGACTAAAAGACATAAAAAAAGGACTACCGCTGTAGTCCAACCTTTGTTAACCTTAAATCTAATACTATGAAAAACACGTTGCAAAGATAAAGAGTATTTTTTTATATTTGCAACTTTTCCAATGCTTTTTTTAAGCAAATGATGTATTATTGATTTATATCAAGTAGAATATATGACAATTTGATAGTTTAATATAATTTGTCATCAATCACCACAACAGGCTTGATGAGATCGCGTGGTTTGTCCTTCATCAGGTTAAGTGATTCCTCCATGTGGTCAAAGCCATTGAAGCGATGGGTCACAAGATGCGATAGGTTTAGTCTACCTGATGTAACCAATTTGGCGAGTTTTTCCATACGAAGACGACCACCTGGCATTAATCCGCCTCTAATGGTCTTGTGTCCCATACCAACACCCCACTCAACACGAGGAATATTAATCGTTTCTCCAGAGCCGAGATAGTTGACATTACCGATAGTTCCACCCGGTTTGAGTACGGTGACAGCTTCTGCAAAGGTGTCAACTGTTCCGCCTGCAATGACGATACGATCAACGCCACGTCCCTTAGTTAGTTTCATCACCTGTTCGGCAATAGGACCATTATGGTAGTCGATAATCTCATTTGCTCCATACTTGCGTGCAGCGTCTGCACAAACCTTTCTGCTACCCACAGCATAGACATAGGATGCACCAGCAAGAGCCGCACCAGCCACAGCCATCAATCCAACTGGTCCAATACCGATAACGAGGACTTCATCTCCGAACTTCACGTCAGCAAGCTCTACTCCATGGAAGCCTGTAGGTACCATGTCTGAGAGCATAACGGCATCAACTGGGTCAAGTCCTTCTGGAATTAAAGCCAAATTGCCATCGGCATCATTGACATGGAAGTATTCTGCAAAGACACCATCTTTGAAGTTAGAGAACTTCCAACCAGCTAACATACCATTCGAGTGCATGGAATACCCAGCCTGTGCTTCTAAGGAATTCCAATCGGGTGTGATAGCTGGAACAAGTACTCTGTCTCCCGGTTTGAAGTCCTTTACCATTGAGCCAACCTCAACGACTTCACCCGTAGCTTCGTGTCCGAGAATCATGTCTTTCCTCTCTCCGATAGCTCCTTCCCAAACCGTATGTACGTCAGAGGTACAAGGGGCAACTGCCAATGGTCTAACGATGGCATCCATAGGTCCACAAACTGGGCGGTCTTTCTCAATCCAACCGGCCTTTCCGATTCCTAACATTGCAAATGCTTTCATAATAAAATCTCTTTTGAAAAAAATAAAACTTAGTTTTTTTAGTACACTTGCTTATCATGATATATATGTCGCAAATATAGACAGTATTTTTTATATTTGCAAGTGATTTCAAGGAAAAGAAAACAGTGGTTTTACTATTGTTGAAGGGGAGAAATTGTGGGAAGAGTAATCGATGATTAGGTGTAGAAAGCTTAATGTGCAGAAGTCTGGTATAAAGAGAGTTGAATAAAAAATGAAAGAAAACGTAAAGTCTGAAAGAAAAGTTGTAATAAGGCTTATAAAAATGCAATTTTATCCTCTAAAACTTTGTTATGTCATTTTTTTAAGCCTATCTTTGCAAAAAAATAAAGAGATTAAGGCGTTTAAGGATATGGGATTCCGCATTCAGTGAGATTGATGTTGGAATTCTATCTTTTTTTATGTCTATTGAAAAACGATTAATTTTTTTAAAAACAAGATATTATGGCTTATATGTCACAGGAAGGTTACGACAAACTCGTAGCCGATTTGCAGTATTTAGAATCTGTTGAACGTCCAAAGGCATCAGCTGCTATTGCCGAGGCTGCCGATAAGGGCGACTTGAGTGAGAATTCTGAGTACGATGCTGCTAAGGAGGCACAGCGTCATCTTGAAGCACGTATAGCTGAGATGAAGATGACCGTGGCACAAGCAAAGATTGTTGATGTGTCACGTTTGAGTACTGATGCCGTACAGATTATGTCTACTGTTGAGATGACAAACGTAAAGACAAATGCTAAGATGAAGTACACGATTGTCAGCGAGACTGAGGCTAACCTGAAGCAGAATAAGATTTCAATTAAGACCCCTATCGCACAGGGCTTGTTGAATAAGAAGGTGGGTGATGAGGTTGAAATCACTATCCCTCGTGGTACTATCACTCTGCGCATTGACAAGATCTCAATTGATGCATAACAACAAAACAAGGAGGTTTGTATGACTATATTCAGTAAGATTGCAGCGGGTGAGATTCCAAGCTACAAGTGTGCAGAGAACGAACAGTTCTATGCTTTTCTTGATATTGACCCAGTAACAAAGGGACATACACTTGTCATTCCTCGTAAAGAGGTTGACTATATCTTCGATATGGAAGATGAGGAACTTGCAGCCTTTGAGGTTTTTGCAAAGAAGGTTGCACGTGCCATAAAGACAGTCTTCCCATGTAAGAAGGTAGCACAGGTCGTCATGGGATTAGAGGTTAATCATGCACATATCCATCTCTTGCCAATGAACAGCGAGGCTGATGTTAATTTCAAGCATCACGTACAGGTTGAGGCTGAGGAGCAGAAGGAGATTGCTGCAAAGATTTTCAAGGCTTTTCAGGAATTGGATTAGCACTTGGCTTTTCAGGAATAAGATATTATCAAGACGGGGATATACAGTCATTGCATATCCCCGTTTATCATTTTCCTTAAAAATATAAGGAAGATAAGTTTAACAAAGTAATCCCACTTTT